>OBLI01001010.1_pt1 | contig 28931 bp, 18 predicted proteins | sample 1519701 | NCBI WGS metagenome assembly OBLI01 (sample SAMEA3663005, study PRJEB22513) | pig gut metagenome | biome: pig gut; feature: pig-associated habitat; material: faeces | place: France | collected 2012 | reverse complement strand
GTCCTCGACAACACCCCGTTCTATGGCGAGATGGGAGGACAGGTAGGTGACTGCGGAGTACTCGTCAGCGAGAATGAGACCGTTGAGATTATAGACACCAAGCGTGAGAACAACCAGAGCATACATATCGTTAAGCAGTTGCCGAAAGATCCTTCTGCCGACTTTATGGCATGTGTGGATGTTGACAAGCGCAATGCCTGTGCCGCCAACCATACAGCCACCCACTTGCTCGACTATGCCTTGAAGCAGGTATTGGGCGACCATGTGGAGCAGAAGGGATCATACGTAAGTCCCGACACACTGCGCTTCGACTTCTCGCATTTCCAGAAGGTGACCGACGAGGAACTGCGTCAGGTGGAACGCTTGGTGAACAGTATGATTCGTGAGGACTTGCCACTCGACGAGCATCGCGACACCCCGCTTGAGGAAGCCAAGAAACTTGGTGCCATTGCCCTCTTCGGCGAGAAGTATGGCGACAAGGTGCGCGTAGTGCGCTTCGGTCCGTCATGTGAGTTCTGTGGTGGTATTCATGCAGCCTCAACAGGTCGAATTGGTATGTTCAAGATTATCTCCGAGAGCAGTGTTGCCGCTGGTATTCGTCGTATCGAGGCAAAGACTGGAACTGAGTGTGAGGAGATGATGTATAATCTTGAGGATGCACTGAAGGCAATCCGTGCGATGTTCAACAATGCCAAGGACCTTCGTGGAGTCATCGAGAAGTATATCGAGGAGCACGACACGATGAAGAAGAGTATCGAGTCGTTCCAGGCACAGGCTGTTGAGCGTGCCAAGGATAGGCTTGTTGAGAAGGCTCGCATTGTGAACGGTGTTACTGTAGCATCTGCCATCCTTCCAATGTCGGCTCAAGCAGCCAAGGACCTTGCCTTTAAGGTGCGCGAAGCCATCTCCGAGAATCTCCTCTGTGTCATTGGTAGTGTAGATCAGGGCAAACCGATGCTCACTGTGATGATGAGTGAAGATGTGGTGAAAGACCATAATCTCAATGCCGGTCAGCTTGTTCGCGAGGCAGCCAAACTGATACAGGGCGGTGGAGGCGGTCAGCCTCATTTTGCCACAGCAGGTGGTAAGAATCCCGACGGACTCAGTGCTGCAGTAGATGCTATCATAGCAAAGCTGTAATCACCGATTTTATAGCATAAAAAACGCAGATACCTGCGATGGCCATCGAAGGTATCTGCGTTGCCCATTGAAGGTATCTTCATAAGCACTTGAAGATACCTTCATTTTTTTGATTACTTTATAACCTTTTTGCCGTTCATTATCAAGAGGCCTTTGGTAGCTACACGACCACCGAGGTTGTAAGCTTTACCATTGCTCTCAACAGAGGCCTTAACGTTTTCGATAGCGGTTCCAACATTGCTATATTTAACATAAATAGCATAAATATTAATGCCGCTATTATAACTTCCAAGGACAATCTTTCCAGCGCCTCCTGTATATGAATATGATTCAAGAGTAACACCAGAATTAGAGGCGGGTAAACTTGCAAGTGGATTGTCTGTTGAGAATTCATTGGCACAAATATTGAGCTTACGCTCTTCTTTACCAGAAGCCGAAGTTAATACAACTTCAATAGTGCAAGCACCATCAACTTCAAATTCAAGACAACGTGCATCAACACTACCAGTACCACCAAACTTTAAACGTTGTGTATATTTTACATCGTTTACAGTTTATTTGTGTTCTTCAATGGTCACAGACTTATCCGTTTTCGCATAAAGAGTCAGACCGTCTTTAGTGAATGTTTCCGTGTATTCTTTTGCCTCCCAGTCCGCGAAGTTCCAAGTCTTGTCAGTACTCTGAGCATTAACACACACTGCCATGAAGGCCATGGCAACCATAGTAAATAACTTTTTCATAATTGTAATTTTTAAATTAGGTTAATAATATGATTTTAAAACTTTCTTGTCACCAATGATAACGATGCCCTTTGCGTTATTGCTTCTTCTGCGACCTGTGAGGTCATAAACAGGAGCATTCGTCTTATTGTTTAACATAATAGAGTTGATTCCCGCAGGATTCGTAGCCACATGGAGAGTGATACGCATTCCAACCTGTTTCACAAACTTGAAACCGATGCTGCCAGTGGCAGGAGTGTCAAGTGTGATGGTGTGAGTGGCTGTCTTTTTGTCTGTGCGTGATGGGAATACATACTGGTCTTCAGTGAATGTATAGCCTCCCAACTCCTTGAGATATCCCTCCTTGTTATCTTCATTACAGAATCCATGGAAGTCTATAGACGAGATAGCAATACCCTCAGGAATATTGATAGTATATAGCACATTGTTGGAGTACTTTATACTCGAAATTCCGCAGTTGCTGCTCGTAGAGCAATCCTTTGCCGTTGACAATGTCATATAGAAACCATTGCTGAATGTCCAGTCTCCATTACTTGTCTCAGGAGTAAGCTCATAAGTAGAAGTAATAGGCTCATTACCCTGTTCAATGATGCTTCCCATTTCTATGCCACCTTCATTCTGTGCAAGGCTAATGTCGGCTACAAGGGAGTTGAGATAGTTCTCAAGATTTGAATAACCGTCGGCACCAATAGTCTTTCCATCCTTTGGGTCGGTAGCATCCAGACCATGCGCTTTTTCCCATTCATCAGGCAGACCATCGCCGTCGGTATCTTTGGGTGCTTCTTTAGAAGCGAGCGTAGGCCATGCACTCCAAGATTCGTCTGCATCAGCAGGTTTATTGTCATCTTGTGAGTTGACGAATCCCTTGCTCAATCCCTTACCGGTATATGTAGCCTTACCATTTCTGGCATCGCTCACCATCAGTTCGTCAAAACTATCCCTGTGGAGACATGCACCAGCATAGTCGAGCACCCTCTCGTAAGCATCTTCTGCAGAGTGAGTCGTAGTGAGCAGGAATTCTATAGGTTCTGATAGCTTAATACTATCCTTGGTCTCGGCAGTAAAAGTGCCGTCGCAAGAATTGGCATCCACCTGATTAATAATTCCGTAAGTCCAGTTGTCATTATTAACATCAGAATACTTGGAATTATAATTGCCTGCCACATAATATTTTCCCCACAGATGTAGGGCAGGAGCGTATGCAGGATATGTCTCTACGTAAGAGTTTGTGCGAATACCAATGCCGGCAATACGATAGCCCTTCTTGTCGTTAGGAGTGCCTGGTCCGGGTTTGTAGTAGTTGTTGACGATATTTACGTTCATGCCCTCGCCACCATAACATCCATTACCTCCGAAGTTATAGATGACATTATTGCGCATGTCCATACGCTCGTCGAGCTGAGTTGTTGGACGTGGACCGAGGCGCGGTGTGCGGCTGCCATGATGGGCAAGCAAGTTGTGATGGAATGAAGCACCGCTGCCACCCCAGTTGCCGCCATATCCATGAGCACCTTTGGAGTGTCCTGAATTTACAAGGCTCTGTGCCACGAGACACCATTGCACGGTGGTGTTCTTATTTCCGAGTACAGAGAGACATTCATCTATAGACCAACTCACTGAACAATGATCAATCATCCAATCCTGTTGGTCGAAGCCTCCGAAGGCATCCCATCCGTCAGCACCATTTATCAAGACGTTATTGTTTCCGAGTCGGAATCTCATATATCTTACGATAACATTGTTTGTCTTGATAGACATTGGATAGTCGGCCACGCATATACCGTCGCCAGGTGCAGTCTGTCCGGCAATAGTTACATTTCCTATGGTGATGTTAAGTGCCGACTGCAGGTGTATAGTACCCGACACATCGAATACGATAGTCTTCGCGCCAGATTTGCCAAGAGCCCATCTTAGTGTGCCCTCAGAACCGTCGTCAGCAAGTGATGTCACGTGATAGACCTCACCGCCGCGTCCCCCCGTTACGTAGCGTCCGAAGCCTTCGGCACCAGGGAATGCCGGAGTCTTCTCTTGTGCTGCTATACCTGTTGCCGCCATGCATAGGCATAGCAGCAACAGTGATTTGATAGATGATAGTCTCATAATACAATATTATTTATTCTTCAACAGGAAACCAGCGTGGGTCGCCAATCTTGTCGTTGATCTTCAGGGTGAAGTTATGATTCTCTGGATCAGCGAAGACATCAGACGACGAAACGTCACTCATTGGCATCTCCTTTATGTCATTAGAGGCAAAGATACAGTCGGATGTCCTCAGACAATTCTCCACTGTTATCGTTCCCGCAGTACGAGCACCCTTTGCAGAATCAACAAATGTCTTTCCGAAGATGCTGTTCTTCAGTGTGATATTCGTAGCCTGTCCATTTGCGTCAATAAGATACCTACCCGACTGTATGACATTATAGAATGTGCAGTTTGTAATATTGATACCATTCTTCAACGGAGCGACAGACGTTTCGATTACGCTGCGCTGAGCTGTATCGAATGTACAGTTAGTGAGGTTCAGACTGCCAATCTCCTGGTTTGCAGGAGTGTCAAGCTTAAACAGGAATACCGAGTAGCCGTTGCCCTTTGACATATTGGTGAGAACACAGTTATTGAGGTTGATAGAACCGATGGTGATAACAGCTGTTCCTTGAGTACGGATAAGCGAACGGTCGAAGCCTTCAAATCGGCAGTCGGTGAATGTCAAGTCATCCGAGATAGTGGCATTTGCACTTTGGTTGATAAGATACTGGCATCCTCCGTCGGTGAAGTTGATGTTCTCAAATCTCAGATATCCACGTCCATCCTTGATGTTGAGACTCTTCACGAAGTTAAGAACAGGAGTGTCGCCTCCAGGCAAACCGAAGAATGTGATTGATACACCATCGGGCAATGTAAGTCCGGCAGGACCTTCACTACCATCACCATAAGCGTCAATTACCAATCCTGCAGGAATACCGATGGTGATGCTTATATTGGTGGCACCGATAGCTGCCTGAGCCTCAGCCACTGCATTGTCAATGATAGTCTGGTCAAGTCTTTCCATTGTTGCAGGCAACTGAATCTTGTAGTCGCCGGCAGGCATAGCGGCAGTTGTACTTGCGGAAAGAGAACCTCGCTTGGCCTCACCATTATATATAATAAAGGTGTAGGCAGTAGATGGGTTCAAACCGCTGACAGTGATTTCACCCGTTGCCTTGGCAGTGGCATCGAGCTGTATATTCTGTATCTGTTCCTCGCCACATAACACGACGATGTTGGTAGCTTCCATTTCTGCGTTCCACTTCAGGTTGACATGATCCTCAAAGCGGTCGGCATCAGTTATTTCATAGAATATCTGCTCAGCCTTGGTTTTGAAGGTCTGTCCGCTCTTATAGTAGCACCACTTCGACTCGTTCTTGCCATCAGCCATGCTCTTCATTCGTAGGTAGTACTTAGTGTCGCCTACAAGTCCTTCGAGAGTATAAGGTGATGTAGTAACCTCTTTATTCGCACCATAAACCTTTGAGTGGCTGCCTCCCATGGCAATATCGTCATAGAGAGAGTCGGTGCTCACTTCAATAATATAGTATTCTGCTCCCTTGATTTTGGAGAATGTCACCTCGGCAGTAAGGTCTTCGGCAGTGACTGCAATTTTGTCGGCATTAACGCCAAAGAGTCGGTCGAAGGCACTGTCCACTCCCCAGTCATTGCCGTCAGTGCATGCTGTGGTTGTCATACCGAGTGCTGCAATATATAAAATATTTCTAATCTTCATAATTTCAATTTTCTAATTCCTAATTTCTAATTCCTAATTCCAAATTAGTCAGAGTATCCGTATGAATTGTGCAAAGTACCGTTAGAAGCCGAAATCGTTGTTGAAGCAATCGGCATGATATAACGGTTCTTCACCTTCACGTCGTCACCCACGAGACCGCTGCTGATAGTTGGCAACTGTGTATATATGGTTTTGTCGCTCGGGTCGTCAATCTTTGCTCCTCCGAATGAACTTACGCTGCCTGCATAATCAGCTTCCGACTTTCCGTTAGGAATACCATGCCAAGTGATGCTCGAATAGTCGATAACAGTCTTGGCCTCGTCAGAGTAGTTGAAATAGAGTTTTTGCTGATATGTGCCGTCAGCCACCTGACGCAGATATGTCTCCTTGAATTCCATGATTTTCTCTGCAAGCAAGTTCCAGCGGATAAGATCCCATTTGCGATAGCCCTCACCAGCAAACTCCCATGCGTTCTCATCAACGATGGCATTGAAGAATGAGTCCTTGTCGCCAGGGATGGCGTCGATATAAGCCTGTGCCTCAGCCTGATGGTCAGCGTCGAAGGCACGCTTGTGGACAAGGGCGAGAGCTTGGCGGGCAGTCATACCGGCATCACCATTATAGTTGCCGTCGGGTCCTGCCAGTTCGTTCATCACCTCGGCATAGTAAAGAAGCACATTGGCATAGCGCATCTTCACGGGATTGATACCAGTGCAGTGCTTTGCAGTAGCCACAAGGTTTTGGCTAAGCCAAGTGTCGCTCATCTTACGTGCATCCCACTTGCCGACATATATACCGAAAGGTGAGTTGCCAAGAACAGCTTCCTTGGTGAGCGATCCGTCTTGTGCAATCTGCATGTTAGAGCATGTGATGTCGCGACGCAAGTCGTTGTCATCGTATGAGTAGAGTAGGGGAGCTGTGACCTTCAGTTTACCTGTTGAGTTGCCATATCCATACTTGCTTGTCACGCCACTAAGACGCACACCTACGGTATATCCAAGCTCACTGTTAAGATTTAGACCAAGAGGAATCTCGAAAAGATTTTCGTGATAACTTTGGTCGAGGGTGAGTTGGTTGATAAGAGTCCAATGATTCTCAAACGAGGGGTTTAGCGAGTGCTTGCCGCTTGTTATGATGGCAGAGAGATGGCTGAGAGCCTTCTCATAGAGAGCCTTGCGTGTGGCGGCATCAGGACGCTGTGTAGGATAGGTCTGGTCGGAATATGATGCTGTTTCATATCCGCTCTTGGCACTCTCGCGGATAGCATATCCCGCACGGGTGAGTGCTATCTGCGCAATCAGTCCATGTACATATCCCTTGGTCACATGTTCCGTGGTATATCCTGTCACATCGTCAGCCCAAGGCAGCAAATCAACGGCCTCCTCAAGATCATTGATCAAGGCATCCATTATTTCGTCACGGTCTGTCTTTGGCAAGTAGGCGTTGCTCAGGTCCGACAATGTCGGTTCTGTCTTGAATGGCACATCGCCGAAGAACTTCACGAGGTCGAAATATATCATGGCGCGCAGTGTGAGTGACTCACCGAGGTAACGTTCCATTGCCTTCTGGTCGGAGCCACCAGCTGTGAGCAATCCGCTGTTGCGAATGCCCTGAACATTGAGGTTGGCATCCTCTATGATACCATAGAGTGCAGTCCACACACCTTCAATCTTCGACCATCCTGGATTCTGGTTGTAGTTCATGTTGCCTCGTTCACTTGAAGCATTATATGCGTCAGTGCCGAGACCATCCACCAACTCGCAGTCACTGTTAAGATTCCAAACAATAGACAAATCTTGTGAATAAGTACGGTCCTGACCTAATGCACCATATAGTTTGTTGACGCGAGTGCCAGTATAGAACACCGAGTTCCATACCGTTTCGTCCGTCTGTTGTGATGGTGATGTTTGGTCAAGGAAATCCGAGCAAGAAGACATTGCAAGAATGCCCGCCGAAAGTGTTATTATAGATAATATCTTTTTCATTTCTTTTATTCTGTATATAGTGATGATGTTAGAATGTTACGTTGATACCTCCCACGAATGTGCGGCTCTTGGGATAGGCTGCATAGTCGATACCCGGGCACATAGGGTTCTTCTTACTGCTGGTATCCACTTCTGGGTCATATCCATCGTAGCCAGTGAAGCAGAACAGGTTGTAGCCAGTGAAGTAGATGCGCACACTCTCAAGGAAAATGCTCTTCATCCATTTCTTTGGCAGAGTGTATCCCACGGTAATATTCTGCACACGCAAGAATGATGCATTCTCGACAGCATAGTCGATGAGTTGCATTGTTGATACTGCACTGGGATTATAGATATTAGCGCCAGCGTTGATTTCGTTCAGTCTTGCCACGAGACCGTCGGCACCACCGTATGCTGCAATGGTAGCTGCTGAGGGACGGCCAAGGTTGAGACCGTTCTCCGGGTCAATCCATGTATATCTGTTGCCCACTGCAAAGTCATTCACGAGGTTGTAGTTCTTTGCCGAACCATGATAGAAGGCATTTGCCAACTTTGTTCCGTTTACAATCTTGTTGCCAAGTGAGTAGTTGAAGAACACGTTGAAGTCGAAGTTGCCCACACGACCGTCAAAACCAAAACCACCAGTAGTGGTAGGAACAGTATTGCCAAGTCGCTGCTTGAGTGGGTTGCCATTCTCGTCAACTTCCACTCTCAGTCCTCCAGGATAGTAGCTACCGCCTGTGATAGATGGGCTATTATCAGCGATACCGTCGCGCAACTTCCATGTTGTTCCATCAAGTATGAGTTGACCGTCAGGATTGCTCACTGGGTCATATACAGTGAAGAAGCCATTAGTCTTGTATCCCCATAGTTCGCCGAGTCGGCCACCTTCCTCAATCTTGAAGTCCTCATACTTGGAGATAGTGCTTCCACTCCAATTGCTGCTTTGCCATGGGTTCTCCATGTTCAGCTGGTCAATCTTGTTCTTGTTGTATGCAATGTTGAAGTTGAAGTTCAGTCCCCATTTCTTGCGGTCAACGATAACGGCATTCACGGTGAGTTCCACACCCTTGTTGCTTGTCTTTCCGAAGTTCTGGAACTGGTAGCTATAACCTGTGCTGCTTGGCACAACAGTCTGCATAAGCAAGTCCTTGGTAGTGTTCCAGTAGAAGTCAAACGTACCGTTGATACGTCCACGCAGGAATCCGAAGTCAATACCTACGTTGCGGGTTATCGTAGTCTCCCATTTCAGGTCGGGATTATACAGATAAGTTCCATGTTCAAGCATCGGCTGTCTTTCCTCGTTGAAGAAAGGCGCCTTGCTGGTGTTGCTTGCCATTGAGTATGTAGTGGAGAGCAGACCTGAGTTGATACGGTTGTTACCTGCCGTACCGAAGCTCATTCTTAATTTAAGGTTGGACAACCACGAACTTGTACTCTTCATGAAGTCCTCCTCAGTGATACGCCATGCGAGAGCGAGTGATGGGAAGTAGCCCCAGCGGTTACCCTTTCCGAATTTGCTCGAACCGTCGGCACGCAGAGTGAATGTTGCGAGATACTTGTCGTTCATAGTATAGTTGATACGTCCGAAGTATGACAACATGTTTTCGTCGGCAGCGATGTTTGCCTCATTTGGCAGTGATGTTCCTGCCGATGTATTGGCAAGTACCTCGTCGATAGTCATGCTTGTCGGGAAACCTACTGATGTAGATGTACGAGTAGTCTTTTCGGTGCTCGACCATTCCTGTCCGATGAGCACATTGATGCGGTCGCGACCACCGAAGAGTTTGTCATTCGCATATGTCACAGTATTGGCATTGCGCCAATCACGTTGGTCAACCCTGATAAACTGAGCCTGGGGCTGTCCATTATATCCATATTTTGAGTTTGTTGTAGCGTCGCTTCCCCACACCTGTTCGGTGTTGTTGTATCTCCATCCATATCCGAACTCAGTGCGGAATGTGATGTTCTTGAATGGTTTCCAGTTGAGGCCTGCGTTGTAGTTTTGCTGGAATCTCTCCTGGTATTTATATGTAGAGGTGATACGCTGCAGAGGTGTACGTCGGGTGGATGTGCTGTTAGCCTCATCCTCGTCGTCGCTTGACGTGAGAGTTTCCACGGGTGCCCATGCCACGGTATTTGCAACAATACTGTTGGCTGCATTCGACTCATTAGTGTCGGCACCGCCACTCAATCCGTCGAGCTTTGTAAAGCCGAGGCGTGCGTTGAAGTCAAATGTCAGCCACTTGTTGAGCTTGGCATTGAGCTTCGCATTGATATTGTTCTTGGCATATCCCGAACCGAGCATGATGCTCTCCTCATCGGTATGCGAGAAACCGATGTTGAACTTGATCTCCTTGGAACCGCCATTCACACTTGCATTATATTGTTTCTGCAAACCAGTACGGCCGAATATCTCATCCTGATAGTCGCTGCCTTCCACCGATTTCCATATATCAAGGTCGTTGAAGTTACCGTAGTCTGTTGAACCCAATTCATATTGATAGTAGGCATAGTCATAGGGTGACAATGTCTTAACATTCTTTGTCACCTTCTTCCATCCTAACAAACCATTGAAGTTCACCTGTGTCTTTCCCTCCTTACCGTCCTTTGTGGTGATGATGATAACACCATTAGCACCGCGGGCACCATAAATGGCAGTTGATGAGGCATCTTTCAGAACGTCGATGCTTTGGATTTCGCTTGGAGCAATATCCGAGATGCTTGACACGGGAAAACCGTCAACGATGTAGAGCGGTGAGTTATCCTGTGACAGCGAACCGCCACCACGCACTCTGATCTTTACGTCGGCATCCGGTGAACCCTCGGTAGTAGTGATGTTCACACCTGCCATTTTACCAGTCATAGCCTCGCTGACATTGCTTACGGGAATGTTGGCAATTTGTTTCTGGTTAATAGAAGACACCGAACCCGTAAGGTCCTTTTTCTTCACCGTACCATAACCGATGACCACCACGTCGTTGAGAGTGGTGTTGTCGTCTTCCATTACCACCTTAATCTCTTTCTTGCCTTTCACGTCGATGGTCTTTGTCTTCATACCGACGTATGAGATTACAAGATGATTGTTTTTACCCGACAGTTTGACTGTCGCATTTCCGTCCAAGTCGGTGATAGCACCATTTGTCGTGCCTTTCTCCATCACGGTAGCTCCGATGACAGTTTCACCAGTAGCATCAGTGACGTTCACCTTGACAGTTTGCGCTGATATTGTGCCTGCAATTAGCAACAGTGTAAACAAAAGCGCTGTTCTGATACCTTTAAGTTTTGCCATATTTTCTTTTATCGATAATTAATTACATTATATCCAGAATTAGATTATTGTTAGATATTATATGTTTTTCTGGTATATATATTATTTTGATAAAGGCGGCATCTCGACAGATGCCGCCCGTAATAACAATCAAAAAGTACTCTGAATCACTTCAGATATTTTTTTCCCTTCTGAATGAGCAGACCGCTCTTAGCTGCGCGACCGCCGAGGTTGTAGGTACGAGCGTTAACAGAAGATGTTTCAACTACGATATCTTCTATACCAGCATTAAGTGCTTCAGAAGTGAATGTAACATTGTTAAGACCCAAGGCCTTGTTGTTACCAATACCATAGACACAAATACGGAGAGTTACCTCGTAAGCGTCAGCAGGGATAAGGTCGGTTGTAACAGGAATAATGATGTTACTGAATCCATCCTCGTTCTTGTCATTGGTGTTAGCCTTTGATGCGTCTTCGCGAGCAGGACCATAACCAGGGATTTCACCTTCTGCACCAGTTGCTTCTGTCCAGAATCCTTCGCCGCCTGTGTAGGCTTCCCATGTGTCCTTAGTGAACAACCAATCGGTTTCAGATTCACCTGCTGCATCACTTCCAATCAACAATTTAGCGTTAATGCGAACAGCATCAGTACCAAAACGTGCTGCATTGAATGCTATGCTCTTGATGTTGAGGTACTTTGTGTTGTCTGTTTCAGAAATTTTGAAATCAACATACTGTCCTGCTCCAGAAGCTTCCTCAAGATTCTTGATTGCAGCATCAGATGCAACAACAGGCACCCACTTTGTTACACATGTAGCACCATCTTCGAAATAAGTCAATGACTCACCTCCTAAGTTCTTATGAGTTTTCTGACATGTACTTGGCTCTAAAATACCAGCACCCCAGCTAATAGCTGTAGCCTCAATAGAAGTGCTACCTTCTATAGTAGCTTCGTTGTTTACTGCTGTTGCATTCTTACCATCATCAGAAGTTGATGTACATGGATAAACCACTGTCTGAGCTGTAGCTGACATACTAACAAACAGAGCAGTCGCAAAAAGTAATTGTTTCTTCATACTGTTAAAATTTTAAATGATTAATGTAATATTTTGTTTATTGCCGCCAGGATTATTCACCCTGGCGGCTGTTTGAATATTTATTCTTCGGTAGAAACATTCTTGTATCCAGGATTCTGGTCGTCCTCAGTGATACCAGCGTTAAGGTTGATTTCATCCTGCGGGAATGGGCGGAACCAACGGTATGCACCATCTGCACCAAGGAAGGCATCTGCAGAATCAACACCGCTATTGTATTTCACGTTGTAGTCAATAAGACGTTTGGTGCGGCGAAGGTCCATCCATCTGTAATACTCACCACAAAGTTCACGAGCTCTCTCGTCAAGAATGATGTCAATCGGGTCGAGGTCAGAACCAGTCAACTTGGGAACATTGTCAATGCCGTTTCCTTTGTTATAGCAGTTGTCACTTCCGTCAGAATAGTGGCGAATGTATGACGCATAGCTTGTGAGAACCTCAGCATTGCTGCGCTTTCTCACTGCATTCAGACGATCGAGTGATTTCTGTGTATCACCTGCCATATAGTATGCTTCGGCAGCTATAAGGTAAGTCTCAGTGAGATGAGCCAATACTATGTTATGGAATGACACAGCCTTTGTTCCATTGCGCTTAGACTTGTAGTCGTCAAACTTGCGTACACAGATAGATGTACCTGTGCTGGTGCGGCTTGTCTCATATTTCTGAGTGTCCTTCTTGTATGTGATCTTGCCATTTCTGGGATTAACAGTCACCTTGATATACACACATGGATCGGATGTTGAGTATATGTTTGTTGTCTCATGATTGGCAGAGGCTGTGTTGTACTGGTCGAGAGCGCTGAGGTCAGAATACCATGCAGGGAAATAATACTTTATCTCCTGGCTCTTCCAGTCGGCGTCGGTATAAAAACGCTTATACTCAGTGGGCTGCTCCACCATGAACGTACCTTCAAAGCGGTCGTCACCAGGTTCGAACAGATAAATCAACTTCTCGCTCACGGGGAATTGGCTACTTGTGTATTTAGTCAATCCTGCACCGTCTCCATCGTCATTATAGTAATTTGAGAACTGAGCCATCTGCTGATTTCCTTCTGTAGTCTCATCCTGTCCAGAAATACCACGAGTGTATTGGATGGCAAAGATGATGTCGTCATTATTGTCGTTGGCTACGTCCCACATGTCACTGAATGACATTGTAGGAGTCTTGCCTGCGATAGCCTTATCTGCATATTGAGCAGCAAGAGCGAACTTACTCTTGTCAGAAGCGTTTGCAGCCTGACCCTCTGCGAGTCCGGTTGCTCCAGCAGTCACGTCAGCATCCCATCCGTATGCCAGATAAACCTTAGCTAAAAGGTTATATACAGCTTTCATAGATACACGACCGGTGTGGTCTTCAGATGGTAGAACATTTGCCTCTTCCACTTCCTTCAGAAGCTTAATGATATAGTCATATACAGCAGACTGTGATTCACGTGGGAATGAGGTGATAACAGAAGCAATGTATTCATCTGAAATAGGCACTCCGCCAATCTGTTGTGTTAACAGATAGTAATAAAATGCCTTGAGGAATTTTGCCTCATTAGCTCTCAATTCCACATTATTGCCTGCGGCACCATTTTGGGCATAATATAATACTGTATTACACTGCTGGATACCATCGTAACAAGCTTTGTAAAGACTAAGTACATCACCATCGCTTGCATTAAGGTTCTTGTATGTCGAAAGGTTTGTGCTTGAATAGTTTGAGCGTCCCTTTTCATACAAGTCAGTACCACTGCAGAAGAGATTGGGTGCACCATCATATATTGCCCTCAACTTGTAGTAGGGCGTAACTGCCAAATTCTCAAAGCCGTCAGCAGTCATGAAGTATTTTTCCGACTCCAGATTCGACTTGTTTTCGGCGTCAAGGAAGTCGCTGCAACTGGTTAGCGACATTGCGCCAGCCAAAAGCAATGACGAAAATAATATTTTGTTTCTCATTGTTGTCAATGTTTTATAAATTATGGATTTAGAACTTAATGCTACCGCCAAACTGCCATGTGATAGTGCTTGGACCACCATTAGAAAGGCTTGAACCACACCATTCAGGATCAAATCCTACGTAGTCCTTTGCCCATACAAATGGATTGGTCACGTTGACATACAGACGCAGACTGCGGATAGGAGTCTTGGCAAGAAGTTTCTTGGGGAATGTATATCCCAAAGAGATATTCTTCACCTTCCAATATGAGCCATCAACAATCTGATAAGGAGTACCCTTGCTGTTGGCAGAAGCCATAGAACTCATAGATGATGCACCTGACTTTGCATTTGAACCAGCCCAAATAGTACCGGCACCGGCACTTGCCGCACTTGCATTATTGGGGAATGGATATGCGCCGTAGTGGGTTTCCTCTTGATATACAGGATTGATCATATTGCCTTCTGCATCATAGTCGCAGCTAAGGAGTGTTCCTGCTGGAATGTAGAAGTCAAGGTTGATGTGCTCCATACCACGGTCGCCATATTGGATATATTGGTTATAGAATGAAGAATAAACCTTGTAGTTCTGCTTGGTGTAGATTGAGAACGAGAAGTCCCAGTCCTTCCACTGCAGTGAAGAGTTTATGCTTCCAGTCCATGAAGGATTACTCTTTCCAATAATCTGCTTGTCTTCCTGGTTGATTGCACCGTCGCCATTGAGGTCATCGATGATAGGCATACCTTCACCCCATCCGTAGCAAGCATAGTAATAATCGCGGCTCAACACACTTTCTCCAGGAGTGAATCCCTTATCCTTGGCAATCTGATGATCTGGGACAATGATGTTCTTGTCTGTCACAAGGCCACTCCATGTATAATTGTAGATGGCATTAATTGACTCGCCGATAAACCAGCTGTTTGATATATCGTCAACTTTTCCGCCATTCACTTCAAGAATCTCGTTCTTGTTAGTTGAGAAGTTGAAACTTGTGGTCCAACGCCAATCTTTAGTGTCGATGTTCACTGTGTTCAAAGAAATCTCCAAACCCTTGTTGCGCACTTTGCCAATGTTGTCGATTACAGAAAGACCGCCTGCTTCGTATGCCAACTGGCGTGACATAAGAAGATCCTTGGATGTCTTGGTGTACCATTCGATACTACCGTTGATGCGATTACGAAGGAATCCGAAGTCAATACCGATATTGTATTCTGTTGTCTTTTCCCAAGTAAGATTCTTGTTTACAATACCGCTTGGATAATACGGAGTGTTTCCTGTTCCATCAGCAAAACCATAATAGATTGAACCTCCAGTAGGAACAACTGTCACGGGATAGTTGGTACCCTGGGTGTAGTTGTTACCTGTAATACCAAAGCTGGCACGTAACTTAAGGTTAGAGAGCCAGTCCTGTGTGCTCTTCATGAATGGTTCCTCAGAGATGCGCCATGCAACGGCTGCAGAGGGGAATGACCCCCAACGGTGACCATCAGAGAAACGAGAGCTACCGTCCCAACGCACTGTACCAGTGAAGAGGTAGCGGTCGAGGTAACTATAGTTCACACGCATTGCGTATGAGAGCATCTTCCATTCGGTATATGCTGAGGCTGAAGTATAGGTAGTACTTGAAGCCTGGCTGAGGTTAAACCATGTAGTTCCTTCGGGCACACCATATGCTTCTTGCTCAAACGACTCCTGATTGAAAGAGCTTGCACTGAACAATCCCATAAATCCTACGCTATGCTGATCGTTGCGCCAGTCATAGTTGATCTGGTTGTCCCATGTCCAACTGAACTTGTCGTATGTCTTTGCATATGCCCTGTTGTCCTGCATGTTACGGGCTGCGGTTAATGAACCTTCATACTGACCAATTCTACTATGTATGTAGTTTGGAGAGAAAGTAGTCTTGAGAGTTAGACCCTTCATAGGCTTGAGCATGAGGTAGAGGTTTGCCAATACCTGATAGGTCTTGGTGTTATACTGTGAGTTCTCAAAATCAAGCATCGGGTTAGCTGTTGAAGTGAACTGGTCGCCACTTGTTCCAAGATACTGGCTCATACCTGGGTTGGTGATTAATTCACCATTGTCATCGTATGCGCGACAGAAGTTCTGCAAGCGGAATGACTGAGATATTGCAGAGTCGTCCACGGTATTATGGTCTGTGTAAGCACCATTGAAACTTACACCGGCACTCAACCATTTTGTTATTTCTGTATCAATAGTACCCTTAAGGTTGAATCTCTCCATGTCATCATCGCGATAGATACCTTCTTCACTTTGGTATCCAAAACCGAAATGATAGTTGGTGTCACCCTTGTTGCCACTTACACTAAGGTAGTGGTTCTGCTGGGCTGCAGTGCGCAACACAAGATCACGCCAATTTGTCTCAGTGCCGTTGGCAATAACATTCTTGAGATATGATTTGGTATAATCTTCAACTCCATTGACGTATTGTGTCAAATAAGCAGTCTTGTAATTACCAAGTGTCATGCCCCATTTGTTCTGAGCTGCATAATCGCCCAGATTACCACTTTCGTCCATAGGAGTGAGATAACGGAAATGACGATACTGCATAAAGTCAGCCCCACTCATAAAGTCTGGCATTCTTGTAGCTTTTGTAACACCATAATATCCGTCATAACTGATAGTTGGCTTTGTTTGCTTTCCTCCTTGTGTCTTTGCACTCTTGGTAGTCACAATAACGACACCATTAGTAGCGCGTGAACCATAGATGGCTGTTGAAGAAGCGTCCTTTAGTACGTCAATACGCTCAATGTCCTGAGGATTAAGCCAGTTGATGTCGTCACTGATTACGCCATCAACAACATAAAGTGGACTATTGTTGCTTCCCATGGTTGACTTACCACGGATTTCAATGTCAAATCCACCGCCAGCTCGGCTTGAAGATTGAGTGATACTTACACCAGGAACAGAACCTTGAAGGTTTTCCATCACTGTCGTTGCACCTTTTGCGTTCAGCTTTTCAGTGTCAACCGATGCGATAGCACCCGTAAGGTCGCTCTTCTTCATCGTTCCATAACCTACGACGACAACGTCGCTAAGTGTTGTGGCGTCGTCTTCGAGGACTACGTCAATAGATGTCTTGTTGCCCACTTTGATAGTCTGTGTCTTCATACCAATGTATGAAATCTGCACAGGATTATCTCCTGACAACTTAATGGTAAAGTTACCGTCGAAGTCAGTTACTCCGCCATTACGCGTACCTTTTTCCAGGATGGATGCACCAATTACAGGCTCACCACTGGAATCCTTCACGTTGAAGTGAATGGTTTTCTGCGCAAAAGCGAAGAAACAAACAAGCGACATAAGCAAGGTCATTGAGACCCTTTTTAATTGCTGCTGCTTCATAATTTGCATTTCTTTTAGTTAGTGTACTCTATTTTTTTGATTATGTTTTGTCTTTTGGGTGCAAATTTATACAAAATAAATGGTAATCAAACCATTTACCTCAAAAAAGTTTATGATATTAACAATATTTATAAGTTAAGGCCGAGTCAAATGTTAAATACACTGGGTTTCCTAATGTTGAAAGTGACATTCACCTTATTATATATAATATAAGGCGGCACCATTCGATGCCGCCTCAATTTTTATTTCGTAAACTTAATCCAATCAACATCCAAGAAAGCTGCGTCGTTGCTCACCGACGAGCGACAGTTGAAATAACCTACCTTGGCGCCTATCCACTTGCCTTCCTTTACGGCGAAGGGAGAACCGAGCTTCACGTATTTCTTGCCGTCAAGACTATAATAGAACTGTGCCGACGAGGTGATGCCATTGCCAATGCCCGCACTCTTCACAACGGCACGCACACAGATGTCCTGAGTGGCATGACGAGGTTGGGGAATGTCATCCACAGCATATTTCTGGGTATAGGGTTTCTCCATCTCTGTGAGAGTGAGAGGCACTTCGACAAGAGTCTCCTCCTTGCCTCCCTTCATCGCATTCTTGCAGTTGACGTAACGCAGGAAGCAACCCTCCTTGGTGGTAATGAACTTAATGGCGGCATAGTCCTGACCCTTGATGATGAATCCGGCCTCCTCGCCCTTGTTCTTGTTTCCTGGATTAGGGATGAACTTCACCTTAGAAGTCACGGTGAAATTCTCGGCAGGGAACTTCTGCAACAGTGTGTTCTGCATATCAGCAAGGTTATGATAATCCTCCGGTTGCTGAATACCATATAGACGGAGCTTCGATTTCTTGGCGTCGCAGAAATACCAGTAGTGACTGTAAGGACCCTCAAACTGCCACTGCCATCCCAATGCAGTGTCGTTGAAGTCATCATCCTCCTTCGGTTGCACACTTTCGGATGCCTTCAGATTAGGCTTCTTCCATTGTTCCACTGGGTCGCCACATCCGTCGCCGTCCTTGTCATCACCAATTACAAGCCAGTCATCCACCCATCTTGCTGGTTGCAGATGGACAACACGTCCGTAGGCATGCTTGTCCTGGAAATGAATAAACCAGTCCTCGCCCGAGGGAGTGTCAACCCACGCGCCTTGATGAGGACCGTTGATCTTCGACTTTCCTTGGGCCAATCCCACGTACTCGTCGTAAGGACCAAAGGGATTGCGCGAACGCAGGATAACCTGCCATCCGTATTTCACTCCACCAGCCGGCGACATGATATAATAATATCCGTTGCGCTTATAGAACTTGGTGCCCTCGATGGTGGGTTGGTCCTCATGTCCGTCATATACAATGCGCGATGGACCTGTGACAGTCGTTCCGTCGGCAGACATGGGAGCCACGAAGAGCACAGACTTCACTCCCGCTCTCGAACCAGCGCAACCATGCGAGAGATAAGCCTTTCCGTCCTCGTCCCAGAGAGGGCAGCAGTCAATCATTCCCTTACCGGGCTTCACGCATACGGGAGTCGTCCATGTGCCAGCTGGATCTTGTGTCTTTGTCATAAACAATCCCTGGTCGGGGTCGCCCCAATAGATATAAAACCATCCGTCGTGATGGCGAATGGAAGGAGCCCACACATAGTTGCCATGCTGAATACGCTTGTGCCAGTCGAGGTCGGTGCCGCGGTATTCTGGCAACACGGGATAGTCGTCCAATAGAGCCGCACCGATGATTTTCCAGTTGACGAGGTCGGTGCTGTGGAGTATCTGCAAACCGGGGAAGTTGGCGAAACTTGACGATGTCATGTAATAATCCCCACCCACACGACACACGTCAGGGTCGGAGTAGTCGGCATTGATAATCGGGTTGCGATACTTGCCTCCGGGGAGGTTTGGATTCCATGTCGCCGACTGTTGAGCCGACGACATCAGCGGCGAGCATGATAGTGCTGCCGCAAATAGTAGATTAATAGTCTTTCTCATTTGTTTTATATAAACTTCAAATTAAACCTCTGTGTCTCTGTGCCTCTGTGTTTAAAGAAAATCGCCTAAAACACTCTCAATAGTGATTTTCTGCGCTTCTTTCTTCGTTAGCTGTCTTGACCATGGAACTCTTGATTTTGTTTCGGCACCAGGTCCGCTGTTGTTGTATTCCAGATAGCGGGCAGTCTGTTCGCGTTCCTTCTGCCAGTGGTGCCATCCCTCGGGACGTATGTGTGCTCCCATCTCGCAGTTCATGAACAGAGTGTAACCATAGTCGCGCCATGGTCGGCCGAGATACACCTTGTCGATACCAGGGTCAGCGGTCAGTCGGCAGCGATTGAATACATATCCGTAAGCATGGTCCTTAGGTGTAGAGGCTGCTGTGATATATGAGTTGGCCTTGCTATGAATCTCGCACTCCTCAAACCATGCTGTTCCCGGACCGAAGATAAAGTCGGTTGTACCCTCGATATAGCAGTTGCGGAACACTTGTCGCGAGCCTCCCACACCGGTATATACCGTATCTTGATGTCCTAAGAATCGACATCCGATGAATGTCAGTCGGTCGCCCTCGGTATGCAGTGCCACTGCCTGTCCGAGTCGTGCCGAGTTATTCTCGATGGTGATGTTCTTGAGTGTTATGTCCGAGCCTTCTATCTTCAAGGTGTAAGTACGGAATGTTCCCATACCCTTAGGTCTTTCCGCCGTGCGGATATTGGCATGGTCGTCGTAGGTGATGATAGTGTTCTCGGCATCCTCGCCACACAATTCGATGTTGGTGAGCCACGACGGGATAATCAGTTTCTCCTTATATATACCTTTTTTAATATATATAACCTTGTGATAATCCATAAAGGCACGGCACACCTCGATGGCGTCGTCGATATTGCGGAACTCCGCCGTACCGTCGCGAGCCACGAATAAAGTGTCGGGGTTGTCATATTTGTTTGCTGCCGACAAGCTAACGGCCATCATTGCTGCCAAGATAAGTAGTTTGCTTCTCACGTCTTTAATTCTTTAATTTTTTAATTCTTTAATTCTTTAATTTTGTAATTTGCCAAAATTACATCACCTGGTTCACCTCCTGCAGTCCCTCGATTTTCTTGAGGTTATCAATAATCTTCTTGAGGTCGTTGCGGTCGTGCACACGCAGTTCAAACTTTCCGCTGAAGATGTCGTCGTCGCAGTTGATAAAGACACGGTGGATATTCACGTTCATCTCTCGTGATATAACCTGAGTCACCTCATTAAGCAGGCCGATATGGTCGATACCCGTCATTTCGATAGTGGCGTCGAAGAAGAGTGTGCGTCCCATGTTCCACTTGGCGTCGAGGATGCGGTTGCCGTAACTGGTTTTCAGTTTTGCGGCCACCGGACAGTTGCGCTTGTGGATTTCGATCTGCTTTTTGCTGTCGATATATCCCAAGATGTCGTCCCCGGGAATAGGGTGACAGCAATGCATGAACTTATATTGCTTGATATTGTCGTCGGTGATGTATATAGGTTTCTTCTTATTGAATTTCTCCGGGACGGTGAAGAGATCATTCTGTGCGGCTTCGTCGTCGGTTGTTCCGTTCTTTTTCCTGTTACCGAGGAACGACACTAATTTTTTCCATTTCTTCGACCCGATTTCCTTTATACTGCTACTATGTATTTCGTCGATATCCTTGTCGGAGAGTAGGATAGTCTTGTCGCCAATGGCCTGGAAGAAATCCTCTCGACTCTTTATGTCGTGGAATGCCGCAATTTTGTCGGCAACGCCTAAGTCAAAGTCAATGCCATGCGACGAGAGGAAAGACTTGTATTCCTCCTCGCCCTCGCGCTGCTTGTCTCTTCCGTTGCGTCTTAGTATTGCCTGAATCTTGGCCTTGGCCTTTGCCGTACTTACAAAGTTTATCCATGATGCCTGCACATGTTGCGACTTGGATGTGAGAATCTCCACCTGGTCGCCACTCTGCAGTTTATGGCTCAGCGGCACGAGCTTATGATTAACCTTGGCTCCGATACAATGACTTCCGAGGAAGGTGTGTATGGAGAATGCAAAGTCGAGTGCCGTACATCCTGCCGGCATTGTCTTGATCTCACCTTTAGGAGTGAAGACGAATATCTCCGACGCAAAGAGGTTGAGTTTGATGGCGTCTAGGAAGTCCATGGCGTCGGGCTGAGGGTCGTCGAGAATCTCCTTGATGGTGTGTAGCCACTCGTTGAGTTCGCCTTCGTCCTCCGTAAACTCGATGTCGCCACCCTCCTTGTATTTCCAGTGTGCGGCAAATCCCTGTTCCGCTATTTCGTCCATACGGTCGGAGCGTATCTGCACCTCTATCCATCGTCCCTGCTTCGACATCAGTGTGACGTGCAGGGCCTGATATCCGTTGGCCTTCGGATGGTTGAGCCAGTCGCGCAGTCGGTCGGGGTGTGACTTGTATATCTGACTGATGGCTACATATATGTTGAAGCACTCGTTGATTTCATCCTCACGCTGTTTTGGCGAGAAGATGATGCGCACGGCGAGGATGTCGTATATCTCCTCAAACGTGACGTGCTTGTTCTGCATCTTATTCCAGATAGAGTAGGGGCTCTTCACTCTCTCCTTGATGGTGTATTTGATGCCCATCCTGTTGAGAGCCTCCTCGATGGGTTGTGTAAACTGGTCGAAGAGTTCGTGGCGTGACTCCTGTGTGGATTTGAGTTTGTTTTCGATAGATGCATACTCGTCGGGATGCTCGTACTTAAAACTGAGGTCCTCCAATTCAGTCTTTATCTTGTTAAGACCGAGTCGGTTGGCAAGAGGAGCATAGATATAGAGAGTCTCACCGGCAATCTTATACTTTTTGTTAGCAGGTTGGCTTGCCAATGTGCGCATGTTGTGCAGGCGGTCGCATATCTTGATAAGTATTACGCGTATGTCGTCGCTCATGGTGAGCAGCAGTTTCTTGAAGTTCTCTGCCTGTGCCGATGCCTGTTCACCGAATATGCCGCCGCTAATCTTGGTGAGTCCATCCACAATCTGTGCCACCTTGGCACCGAAGATGTTCTCGATGTCCTCCACGGTGTAGTCGGTGTCCTCCACCACGTCGTGCAGCAGTGCGGCACATATACTCGTCGAACCGAGTCCCACCTCCTCGCATGCTATCTGCGCCACGGCGATGGGGTGCATGATATACGGTTCGCCCGACAGACGCCTAACACCCTTGTGTGCCTGTTTGGCGAAATTGAATGCCTTGGTGATAAGGTCCACCTTTTGGCGATGTCTCGACTTACTGTATGTATCCAACAGATGCTCATAAGCACCGTTGATAAGCAGTTCGTCCTGCTCTTCCAATCTTTTCTGCTCCTCGTCCATTTTTAATTCTTTAATTTTTTAATCCTTTAATTTTTTAATTTCTTTAATTAAAGATTAAAGACCTCACCTCACTCTCAGTTTCTTTCCCGCCCTGATGTTCGAGCCCTTGATGCCGTTCAGCCTCTTGAGCTTTGCCACCGTGGTACCGTTGCGTCTGGCAATCTCCGAGAGAGTCTGTCCGCTCTTCACGGTCACACTTCTTCCCCTGCTGCTGCGGGCCTTCTTGCTTCTGCTCCTGCTGCTGCTTTTGCGGGTATATGTAGGCACGTCGTCGTTCACCTCCACCGTTGCCCTCTTCGAGAAGAGAACCTCGGCGTTGTAGGCATAAATAGAGTCCTCGAGGTCGATAAACTTGCCCACCTCCGTCTGAGGCAGACGCACTGCCGACAACTTGGTGGCTCCAGGCACTATGTCTCGACGATATGCGGGATTGAGAGTGCGCAATTGTTCGATGTCGATATTACATACGGCGGCAATCTGTTCGAGATGCACGTTGCGGCTTACCATGATGGTGTCGGTCTTTGCCGGCAGACGGGTAGTCATCGGACAGATATTGTGTTCGCAGTAATACGTCATGATATAGTTGGCGGCAATGAATGCCGGCACATATCCTCGTGTCTCCTTGGGCAGATAGGGATATATCTGCCAGTAGTCCTTGCTGCCCTTAGAGCGGTGGATGGCCTTGTTTATCTGGTCGGGACCGCAGTTATAGGCTGCAATCACCAAATTCCAGTCGCCGAATACCTTATATAAATCACTCAGATAGTTGGCGGCGGCATACGATGCCTTGATGGGGTCGCGACGCTCATCCACGAGTGAGTTCACCTCAAGTCCGTAGCGCTTACCGGTGGCAAGCATAAACTGCCACAAACCAGTTGCTCCCACTCTCGACACCGCCTTGGGGTTGAGAGCCGACTCGATGACAGGCAAGTATTTCAGTTCGAGTGGCAGTCCGTATGTCTCAAGTGCCTCCTCGAATATCGGCATGTAGAAGTTTGACGCTCCGAGCATATAACTAACGGAGTGGCGCAGACGTCCGCTATAGCGGTCGATGAATTTCTGTACCACCTCATTGTATGGCATCTCGATGATGCTTGGTATGCGCTTCAGCCTTTCGATAAACACTTCCTTCTCGAACACCGGGTTGACGTCCTTCATTCGGCAGTCGTTGTTCTCGTCGAGATAGTTCTTCGACATGTAGAGGTTGAGCAAACTGTCGAGCTCGAAGGTCATTGCCTCCGGGAACTCGATAACTTCTTCCTGACCGTTGTCGTCGGTGACGGTGATTTCGTCCTCATCGTCTTCATAGTCTTCTTCAATCTGTGCCTGTATCGCCATATTCGAGGCGAACAGCAATGCTACTGATATAATATATTTCTTCATCTCTCTATGCAATATCCTTTCTCAATACTTTAATTTTTTAATATTTTAATTTTTTAATTTCTAATGTCCAGCGCGCTGGACATTAGAACCTCAGTCCCACGTTCACTCCCACAGCCGAGTTCTCCAATGAACCGGAGTTGAATGTGCTGCCTCCAGGTATTACCGTTGGCGCCACCTTGAGGCTCAGGTCGTTGGATATGTCAAACTCCGAGAGTTCGGCATCCACGTATGCGTCGATCACCGACAGTGCATATACACCTATGAGGCAGAACATGCTCATGTCTCTCCATCGGCGATACTTGTCCTTGCGGCTCTTGAACAGTTTCTTGTATCTCTCCTCGTTTTGCGATGTAATCTGCGCCCCCAAGTGCAGGAACTTGTTGTAGCTCTGAGTGGCAGGGTCGCTGTCCATGATGTCGAGATAAGCCTGCGAGTAGTCGCGATACATCATGTTGTTCCATGTCAGTGCATACACACATCCCATCATTCCACCATAGAAGATAGGCAGTTTCCAGTATTTACGGTTGTAAATCTGTCCTCCGCCGGGGATTACGAGTGCAAGCCACAGAGCCCGCTTTGGGTCGGGAGTCCATGTGGCCCAGTTGCGCTTCTCAATGTTCCTGACGTCGGCCACGGCAACAGAGTCGGCCTTGGGCAGTATCCTCGTCACACTGTCGGGCAGTGTGGCCTTGACACTGTCTTTGGGGACAGATGCCGTCGTACTGTCTTTCTGGGCCGATGCCGTCGTATATCCCGTCAGCAACATAACGCAAGCGAATATCAATCTAAAGAACATTTGTCTTAACTCCTTAACTCCTTAACTCCTTAACTCCTTAACTCCTAAAGTCAAGACAACTTATCCAACGCATTCATTATGCGCTCCAGTTCCTCTTCGTTGGCAAATGATATGCTGATTTTGCCCTTGCCCTTAGGCGAGCAAGTCATCTGCACCTTAGCCTGGAAGAAAGAGGCGAGTCGGTCCTTAAGTATGTTGAACTCCTCAGGCAATTGGTTGCCCGATTGTATTTTCTTTTTCGCGGTGAGCACATCATTGCCGTTTTTGAGCATGTGTACCATCTCCTCCACCTTGCGCACCGAATATCCGTTCTTCTGTATCTCCTTGAACAGTTTGATCTGCACGCTCGGACTGTCGATTGACAACAATGCTCGGGCATGTCCCATGTCTATCTCCCTGTTCTTCAGGGCCATCTGCACCTGTGCGGGCAGTTTCAGCAATCGCAGATAGTTGGTCACTGCCGTGCGGCTCTTGCCCACGCGCTCCGATATCTTCTCCTGCGTCATACCAGTTGTTTCGGCCAGATGCTCGTATGCCAATGCAATCTCGATGGCGTTGAGGTCCTCGCGCTGTATATTCTCCACGAGAGCCATCTCCATGACGGTCTCGTCCTTCACTGTGCGGATATACGCCGGGATGGTCTGAAGCCCCGCCATCTGCGATGCCCTCCATCTGCGCTCACCTGCAATAATCTGGTATCTGCCGTCCTCCATCTGCCTCAGGGTCACAGGCTGAATGATACCAATCTCGCGTATGCTGTTGGCCAGTTCCTGCATAGCCAGCTCGTCGAATTCCCTTCGAGGCTGGTTAGGGTTGGGCGTAATCTGGTCAACGGCAATCTCATTGAGATTCGACGATCCCTGCGTTCTCACCTCACTGGTGTCGATCAGGGCGTCGAGTCCGCGTCCGTTGCCTATGTCGTCAAGTCCTCGTCCGAGGACGCTACGGTCGTATTTCTTATGTACTGCCATAAAGAACTTTAATTCTTTAATATTTTAATTCTTTAATTCTTATTTATGATTTCCTTCGCCAATGCCAAGTGGTTCTTGCTTCCCGTGGAGTCGGCATCGTAGAGGATTACCGGCAATCCGTGGCTCGGACTCTCACTGAGTTTCACGTTGCGCTGTATCACCGTCTTGAACACCAGTTCCTGGAAGTGTCTCTTCACCTCGTCGTATATCTGGTTGGCCAGTCTCAGGCGCGAGTCGTACATGGTGAGCAGGAATCCCTCAATCTCCAGTGTCGGATTTAGCTTGCTCTTGATAATCTTGATAGTGTTGAGCAGTTTGCTGATACCCTCAAGGGCGAAATACTCGCATTGCACAGGAATGATTACCGAGTCGGCGGCAGTGAGCGAGTTTACGGTGATGAGTCCGAGCGACGGACTGCAGTCGATGAGGATGTAGTCGTATTCGGCCTTGATGGGGTCGAGCAAGTTCTTGATAACCTTCTCGCGGTTGTTGATGTTGAGCATTTCAATCTCGGCACCCACCAAGTCGATGTGGCTGGGGATGATGTCGAGACCGTCGATGTCGGTGGTGTATATTGCGTCCCTCACGTCGGCATGGTCGATGATACACTCATATAGCGAGCAGTCCACCTCCTTGATGTCCACTCCCAGTCCGCTCGACGCGTTGGCCTGCGGGTCGGCATCAACTACGAGCACCGACTTCTCCAGTGTGGCGAGTGAGGCCGCCAGATTGATGGTTGTTGTGGTCTTGCCCACGCCACCCTTTTGGTTTGCTAATGCGATTATTTTTCCCATTTTTATTCCAAAGTTATTAAAATATGGTGCAAAGGTACATAATTTATATGAAAAAACGGCGAGAATTGAAGGTTTTTTCGTAATTTTGCACCCGAAAAAATACTTTTTATGGAAAATAAGAAACCTTTAATACTAATTTCGAATGATGACGGCTATCATTCCAAGGGATTGCGAAGCCTCATCGAGATGCTCTCGGGCATGGCATATCTGCTTGTATGTGCCCCCGAGTCAGCCCGTAGCGGATATTCATGTGCCTTCTCGGCAGCATCGCCTCTTCGTCTCAAACTGCGTCGCAAGGGTGAGGGCTACGAGATGTGGTCGTGTAGCGGCACACCAGTGGATTGTGTGAAGATAGCGCTTAGCCAACTCTGTGGCGGTCGCACTCCCGATATGGTCATCGGTGGTATCAACCATGGCGACAATGCCTCGGTCAACACCCATTACTCCGGCACTATGGGAGTGACGATGGAAGGCTGCATGAAGTTTATCCCCTCTGTCGCCTTCTCGCTCTGCGATCATCGCGACGATGCCGACTTTGCGCCCATGACTCAATTAGTAAAAGATATTACACGTAAGGTGCTTGAGAACGGCCTTCCGCGTTATGTCTGCCTCAATGTCAATTTCCCTGTCGTTCCCGGTGGAGTGAAAGGCGTGAAGCTCTGCCGTATGGCCATCGGTGATTGGGAGAATGAGGTGGTGAAATGCCATCATCCACATGATTATGACTACTATTGGATGGTGGGCGAATATGTCAACCAGGAGCCTGATGCCGAGGACACCGACAATTGGGCACTCACCCATGGCTATGCCGCCATCACTCCCACACGTATGGATGTCACAGCATACGAAATGATTGAAAAATTAAGATACCTCGCCGAATGAAATACTATCTCATAGTAGGGGAGGCGAGTGGCGATCTGCACGCCTCTCATCTCATGTCGTCACTTGTCAGTCGCGACCCCGAGGCGCAGTTCCGCTTCTTCGGTGGCGACATGATGAGCGAGGCGGCAGGCAGTCGCGGAGTGCGACTCAAGCATTATCGCGAACTCGCCTATATGGGTTTCATCCCCGTGTTGCTTCATCTCAACACCATACTCAAGAACATGAAGCGATGCCAGGAAGACATCGTCGAGTGGAATCCCGATGTCGTCATACTCGTGGATTATCCCGGATTCAATCTCAAGGTGGCAAAGTATATCAAGGAGCACACATCCATTCCCCTTTACTATTACATATCCCCCAAGATATGGGCATGGAAGGAACACCGCATCAAGGCCATCAAGCGCGACATCTCCGAGATGTATTCCATCCTCCCCTTCGAGGTGCCCTTCTACGAGCAGAAGCATGGCTATCCAATACACTATGTTGGCAATCCCACTGCCGACGAGGTGCGTCAGTTTCGTGTCTCCTACGACGGCAAACTGGATATTCCCAATGACAACGGCAAACCCATTATCGCCATTCTTGCAGGCAGTCGCCTTCAGGAGATAAAAGACAATCTGCCCGCGATGATTGAGGCCACACGCCATCTGTCCGACCGCTATCAGATGGTGCTTGCCGCTGCCCCCGGAGTGCCGGCCGATTATTACGACCGCTTTCTCCAAGGCTCGTCGGTGCGCATAGTATATGGGCAAACCTATCCATTGCTCTCTCATTCCGTGGCAGCATTGGTGACGAGCGGCACCGCCACACTCGAGACCTGTCTCTTCCGAGTGCCCCAGGTGGTGTGCTATCGCATGATCTTCCCCAAGTTGGTAGCCATCCTTCGCCGCATGTTGCTCAAGGTGAAGTATGTCTCCTTGGTCAATCTCATTGCCGATGCCGAGGTGGTGCGCGAACTCGTTGCCGACACCTTCACTGTGGATAACATCCGCCGCGAACTCGATGCTATCCTCCCCGGCTCTCCAGCCCGCGATGTCATGCTCCGTGGCTACGACGAGGTCTCTCGCCGTCTTGGCACCTCAGTCGCCCCCGATAATGCCGCCCAACTCATAGTCAAGGCACTTAGAGGCAGAAACTGAAAATTATTGCCATTTTATTTGGCGATTTAAAAATTAGTTTGTATCTTTGCACCGTTATTCGTCAGAAAAAGTGTGGAGTTGTGCACATTATTCGTCAGAAAAAGTGTGCTAACATACAGATTATTCGTCAATAAAAGTGTTATAATAATATGGAAAGGCTTGTATATCAAGAACTTATCAAATGGAAGGCCAATACCAAGAGAAAACCATTGGTGTTGAATGGTGCAAGACAAGTAGGAAAAACTTACATATTGCGTGAAAGGCAGAATGCCCCAATACTGGCTTCTTAATCCCCCTCTTTACGACTTCAAGTACAACTTGTAATCCGTTCGAAGCCTTTGGATGTCCGTCCAAAGCTTTCGTATCTCCGTTCGAAGGCTTGG
>OBLI01001009.1_pt1 | contig 28952 bp, 21 predicted proteins | sample 1519701 | NCBI WGS metagenome assembly OBLI01 (sample SAMEA3663005, study PRJEB22513) | pig gut metagenome | biome: pig gut; feature: pig-associated habitat; material: faeces | place: France | collected 2012 | reverse complement strand
TGGCACGCTATCTGCGCTAAAATCTCACTTCTTGCTTCGCTTGACGCACCATCAGTGCGCCTGCGCTCGTGTTTGTGAGCTTTTAGCACATCTAACGCACCATACTTAGCTAAAAAGTGTTTTTTAAGTTTTAACACAAAATTTTTAATCTAATTTATGAAAAAAATTTAAAATGAGAAAACCAGAATTACTAAGTCCAGCAGGCAACCTAACTAAACTTAAAATTGCTCTAGCATACGGCGCAGATGCTGTTTATGCTAGTGTGGGCAGCTTTTCACTACGTGCTAGATCGGGCAAAGAATTTGACATGGATAGCTTTGCTGAGGGTATTGAATACACACACAAAATGGGCAAAAAATTCTACGCTACTGTAAATGGTTTTCCATTTAACGGACAAATTGAACCTCTAAAACGACATATAAAAGCCATGGGAGAGCTAAACCCTGATGGCTTTATCATAGCAACCCCTGGAGTTATGAGTATAGCGCGCGAACTAGCCCCACATGTAGATATACATCTCTCAACGCAAGCAAATATAATGAATTATTTGGACGCCAAGTTCTATCACGACCTAGGTGCTACTCGCATAGTAGCAGCTCGCGAGATGAGCCTAAAAGATGTGATAAATATAAAAGAGAGAATTCCAGAGCTTGAAATAGAGATTTTTATCCACGGCTCTATGTGCTTTGCTTACAGCGGTCGCTGTTTGATAAGCGCTGTTCAAATGGGCAGAAGCTCAAACCGTGGGGCTTGTGCTAACGATTGCCGCTTTAAATACGAACTTTATGCAAAAGGTGAAAATAACGATACTTTATTTCGCCTTGAAGAAGATGAGAATGGCACGCATATTTTTAACTCAAAAGATCTAAATCTCTCAGCCCACATCGCTAAAATAATAGAAAGTGGCGCCGTTGATAGCCTAAAAATCGAAGGTCGCACAAAAAGCGAGTATTACGCTGCTTGCACAGCCGGGGCGTATCGCAGGGCTATTGATGATGCTGTGGCAGGCTGCTTTAATCCTAAAATCTATGCTGATGAGCTAAATACACTAAAAAATCGTGGTTTTAGCGATGGTTACTTGATTTCACGACCTTTTGAAAAAAGTGACTCACAAAACCTACAAACTAGCATTAGCGAAGGTTCAGCGCAGGTGGATGCTTTTAGTGAAGATGGCAAGACTTTTAAAGCCAAAGGGCAGGTTTTTAAAAATAAAGCCTACGAGCTACTAAGCCCAGCAAATGAAAAAATCAGCCTAGGCGAGGATGAAATAGGGCGAGTTTATCAAAAAGAAGGTAAAACTTTTGTAGAGTTTAAAAAGCTAATCAGCCCTACTGGCAAGGCTTTTGAAAGCGTTCATAGTGGCAATGTAAATGATATTTGCTTGCCTGCTGGAATTCCGCCTTTTAGCTTTTTACGCTCAAAAACTGAAAATAAGGATGAAAAATGAAGTTTGTAAGCATAATAATCGGCTCAAAAAGCGACTATGAAATCGCAAATGAATGCTCTAAAATTCTAAGTAACTTTGATGTACCTTTTGAGCTAATCATCAGCTCAGCCCACCGCAGTCCAGAGCGCACACACGAGTATGTAAAAGACGCTAGCGAGCGTGGAGCACAAATCTTTATCTGTATGGCTGGTATGGCAGCACACTTAGCAGGCGCAGTAGCAGCGATGACTACAAAGCCAGTTATCGGTGTGCCTATGCCAGGAAGTGCGATTGATGGAATAGACGCGCTGTACTCAACTGTGCAAATGCCAGGTGGAATTCCAGTAGCCACAGTAGCCATCGGCAAAGCAGGGGCAAAAAACGCAGCCTATCTAGCCTTGCAAATCCTAGCACTAAATAACGAAAGTATCGCCTCAAAACTAGCAGATGATAGAGCAAAACAAAGCGAAGCTTTAATAGAAGATAGCAAAAAAATTGAAGTTCTAATAAAGGAAAAAGCGTGAAAACTTACCTTGAAATCAGCGAGTTTTGCAAGCTGGTTCATCTAAACCGCCAAACTGTAGATGAGATGCTCGCTCGTGGGGCTTTAATCAGCAAAGAAGAAGATGGTAAAATCTACATAGAAGCTGATGAAAATAGCATCATAGCAAGTGGAGCAAAAAGCACTAGTGTAGAAAAAGCCCCAGAACAAAATAACTCTATTTTAGCCGGTGCGAGCTTTATAGAAAAAACGATAGGCACGATACTAAACCTACATGAAAAAGTCCTAGATGCCAAGGATGAAACGCTTGAAGCTCTAAAAAGTGAAAATAAATTTCTAAAAGAAGCACTTTACTCAATGCAAGAGCTTTACGATGAGGATAGAAAAACAGTAGAAACACTAAATAATCAGCTAAAAATCGCCCAAGATGAAGTGGAGTTTATGAAGCGCAAATACAAACTAATGTGGGATAAAACCGTAGCAAGCTTCGCTGCTGGCGTAGCAGAGCAAAGCAAACAAGCAGAACAAAGCAATAGCTAGGAATTTTAGAATTTCTAGCAAGGAATTCTAGAATTCCTAGGCTTATTTAATAGTAGTTAAATGAATTTAATTTAAAATTGATTAAAAGCTTAAAAAATTCCATAGGAATTTTTGGATTCTTATGGAATTTTTTAAAAAAAATTAAACTTAAAAAAGGGGAAAAAATGAAAGAAAATCATTACGAAGTCGTCATCATAGGTGGCGGTATCAGTGGCTCAGCAGCAGCATATGTGCTCGCACGCTACACAGATATCAAGTCTGTTGCGATAGTGGAGAAATACGAGGGTCTCTCAACCCTAAACTCAAAATGCACCGCAAACTCTCAAACCATCCACTGTGGTGATATAGAGACAAACTACACTTACGAGAAAGCAGCAGTAGTAAGTAAAAAAGCAAATATGATTTCAAAATACGGCCTTCAACACGGTCTAAATGAAAAACACATGTTCGCTGGTCAAAAAATGGCAATAGGCGTAGGTGATGAAGAATGTGAAAAAATCAAAGCTAGATATGAAGAGTTCAAAACTCTTTATCCTTATCTAGAATTCTTTGATAAAGAAACGCTAAAGCAAATCGAGCCAAAAATCATCTTTGAAAGAGATGGCAAAGAACGCCCAGAAAATGTAGTAGGTATGGGCTCAAGAGGTGGTCAATACACTACGGTTGATTATGGTGCGTTTTCAAACAGTTTTGCGAATAACGCAAAAGCGCAAGAGGGCAAAACCTGCGATGTGTATCTAAACAGCCAAGTAACAAAAATCGCAAATGTAGGCGGAAAGTTTTATATAACAACCAAAAATAACCTTAGCATAAGTGCTGATTTTGTGCTAGTAGATGCTGGTGCGCACTCACTTTACCTTGCTCATCAAATGGGCTATGGTCTAGAAAAATCATGCTTTCCAGTAGCTGGAAGTTTTTATATGACAAAGCAAAAACTTCTAAATGGTAAAGTTTATATGGTTCAAAATCCAAAACTACCATTTGCCGCACTTCATGGAGATCCAGATTTGGCTGAGGGTTGGTGTACTCGCTTTGGTCCAACAGCGCTTGTTATCCCTCAGCTTGAGCGTTATCACGGACATGTGGTTACATTTTTGGAGTTTTTTAAGACCTTGCGCTTAGATTCAAAGGTTATCTCAGCTGGATTTGACCTACTAAAAGACAGCGATATCCGCAACTATATCTTGCGAAATTTCTTGTTTGAAATTCCACTTATTAACAAAAGCACCTTTATAAAAGATGTTCGCAAAATAGTGCCTAGTATACAACCAGATGAGTTAAGATACGCTAGTGGCTTTGGTGGCGTTCGCCCTCAAGTAGTAGATAAAATCCAGAAAAAACTACTTCTTGGCGAGGCTAGTATAAACGAATGTCCAGGCGCGATCTTTAACATGACTCCAAGCCCAGGTGCTACAAGCTGTCTAGGCAACGCAAAACGCGATGCGGTAGAGATTTGTAAATATCTTGGCAAGAGCTTTAATGAGGATAAATTCCACGCTGAGCTAGAGGACTAATGAAATTACTTAGCACAGAGATTTGCGGATATAAAGTTCCGCTTGTTTATGAGCTTGATGAGAGCTTAGGACTTGTTAGCCTGCGTCTTGTTTTTAAAAACGCAGGTAAAATAGCGTGTAAAATCCCAGGGACTGCGTATTTGCTAGCAAGAATGCTAGAAGAGGGTGCAAAAGGCGATGATGATTTTTATAAAAAGCTTGAGATAAAAGGCATTGAACTCTCAGTCCAAACAGGGACTGAGAGCTTTAACATTTCGCTTTTGTGTCTTAAAGAGCATTTTGCATATGCTTTAAATATGTTAAATGAGCTTTTATCGGCTCCAAAGTTTGAGCCTGAGTGTTTTGAGCTTGTAAAGACAAAGACTCTTGGCTATATCAGCGCAAGTAAAAGCAACTTAGACCATCAAGCAAAACTCATGCTAAATAAGCTAATTTTTGAAAATCATCCTTTTGGTTTTTCTAAGCGTGGCGATGAAGAAAGCTTAGCAAAGATTGAGCTAAGCGATGTTGTGAGCTTTTTTAAAGAAAACTTAATTTTAGAAAATCTCTTTATCGTCCTTGGCGGAAACGCAAAAATTGAAGAGCTAAAACTAGATTTTGCTAATCGTGGCGAGCAAAAACACTTTGAGAATTCTTATATCCAAAGCAATCTTCACAAAGAGCTAAAAATGCCAAGCGAGCAAGCATATATCTATTTTGCTGCGCCTTTTCATGTGGCTGATAATGAGCACTATAAAGCTAAGGTGGCTACCTTTATCCTAGGCTCAAGTGGCTTTGGCTCTAGGCTTATGGAAGAAATCCGTGTAAAACGAGGGCTAGCATATAGTGCTTATGCTAAAAATACTTTTAGCCTTTATAAAAGCGGAGTTTTTGGCTATTTACAGACCAAAAACGAAAACAAAGACGAAGCTATAAAGCTAGTAAAAAAGATATTTTTTGATTTTACTAGCCAGGGAATCAAAAAAGCTGAGCTAGAGAGCGCAAAAAACTTCTTGCTAGGCAGTGAGGCTCTAGCAAAAGAGACGCTATTTAAGCGTCTTAGCATAGCTCAGTATGAGCATTACATGGGCTACGAGCTAGGTCATATAGATAGGGATTTGGAGAGCATAAAAGCACTCTCGCTAAAAGAGCTAAACGCCTTTATCTTGGCTCATACTGAGATTTGCTCGCTTTCTTTTGCGGTGATTCATGGCTAGCTTTGAGGCAGCTGATAGCAGTGATTTGCGCCTTGTGGGCGTATCTAGCTTGCTTGATTTAGCCTTGCTTTTGCCTGTTGGTTTTGAGGATTTTAGCTGCACTGATGAGCCTAGAGTAGGGCAAATGTGCAATGTAGCTGTAAATATTCAAAGCCAGCACACAGCAGCTAGAACACTGCAAATCACAGCTTTTGCTCCACTTTGGAATGCTTATATAAAAATCGCTATTTTTAATGCTAGCAGGTGGCACTACGGTGCGTTTAAAAGTGGAAAAGAGCTGATTTTACATGGCAAGCTTGGCGAATACGGCGGTTTTTTTAGCCTTCAAAACCCAAAAATTCTAAAAGAGCTAAGTGGAATTAAAGCTTATTTTAAGCTTGGCTTAAAAGATGAGAGAATTCTAGAGCTAAAAGCAAAGTATTTAAATGCTAAAAATCTAGCACTTTGTGGGCTCAATGATAATGAAATAAACACACTTTTAGCCCTAAACGCAAATGATAAAAACGCAAAAGAATTGCTTGATAATTTACCAAATAATAAAGAAGTTTTAAATATCTTAAAATTTACTGAAATCTACAATCATATCCGCAAACTAAGTTCTAAAAAGACAATTTTCTCAGCGCAAAAAATCAGCCCAAATGACATCAGCCAGTGGCTAAAAAGCCTGCCTTTTGTGCCAACTGGCGACCAGCTAAAAGCTATAGATGATATCAAAAATGATCTAAAAAGCGACCAAGCCAAGCGTCGTGTGATAATGGGAGATGTAGGCAGCGGCAAAAGCCTTGTGATGTTTGCTACTGCGCTACTTGTTGCACCAAAAAAGAGCATTATCATGGCTCCAACTAGCATTTTAGCGCAGCAACTCCACACCGAGGCAAAAAGGCTGCTACCAAGTGATTTTTCTATTTTGTTAGTCCAAAGTGGGGATAAAAAAATAGATTTTTCTAACGCCACGCTTATCATCGGCACGCATGTGTTATTGTATCAAAAACTGCCAAAATGCGCTGTTATAATGATAGACGAACAACACCGCTTTGGCTCTGCCCAACGCCATAAAATTGAGCTTCTAAGCTCGCAAGGCGAGGATGAAAAGGGAAGCCTTGCTAGAAATTCTAGAATTCCTAAGCAAAACGATGAGCACAACGACGAGCAAGAGGGCGAGCAAGAGGGCGAGCAGATTTTGTCACAAAATCACAGCGCAAACGCTCGCGCGCATTTTTTACAATTTAGCGCCACGCCTATCCCACGGACTCTTGCGCTTATTAACTCGCGTTTTGTTAGCTACTCGTTTTTAAAGCAAATGCCTTTTGAAAAGCAGATTTTGACAAAAATCATCAAAAACGCTGATTTTAGCGCACTTTTAGAGCATATCCGTACGCAAATAGAGCAGGGCAAACAAACCATCATCGTCTATCCGCTAGTCGCATCAAATGAGCGCAGCAACTACACCAGCCTTGAAGAAGCCAAAAGTTTTTGGTTTTCTCGTTTTGAGGGCGTTTATGCCACGCACGGCAAGGATAAGGAAAAAGAAAATATTGTAGCGAATTTTGCCCAAAACGGCAATATTTTACTCTCAACCACGATTATTGAGGTAGGGATTTCTCTGCCGCGCCTTAGCACCATTGTAGTAGTCGGTGCTGAGCGACTTGGTCTTGCTAACCTTCATCAGCTGCGTGGCAGAGTGGGGCGGCACGGCGGGCAGGGCTGGTGCTTTCTTTTTACCAAGATGAGCACGCCGCCACAAAGGCTAATTGATTTTTGTGCCACGCTAGATGGCTTTGAGGTCGCAAATATCGACTACAAAAACCGCCAAGGCGGCGATATCCTTGATGGCAGCATTCAGCACGGAGCGACTTTTAGATTTTACGAGCTTGAAGAAGACATAACAACTGCGGCGCAGGCTAGGGCGCAAGTTTAGGGAATTCTAGAAATTCTAATCTAGAATTCCTAGAAAATCTCTACAAATCTAGAATTCCTAATCTAGAATTCCTGGCGCAAATTTTGCGTAATTAAAACTTTGTTTATCTCATTTAGTTAAAATTACAGCCATATTTCACAAAAAAGGATAAAAAATGGCACAAATCGGTATAGTTTTTGGCAGCCACTTTGGCAGAAACGAAACTGCTGGCGCAGCAAAATACGCAGCTGATTACATCGCTAGCAAAACTGGCGCTGATATCATCAACGCAACTGAGCTTACAGAAAACTTCATCGCTAGCCACGAAAAGCTAATTTTCGTAGCCAGCACACACAAAAAAGGCGAGCTTCAAGAAGATTTCCAAAACAAACTTGATGTAGTAAAAGCAGCTGATTTTAGCGGCAAAACACTAGCGCTTGTTGGCCTTGGCGGCATCGCAAATCACGCAGAGACATTTTGCGATGGACTAGTGGAGTTCTTGCCACATATCCGTGGCGCAAAACTAGTTGGCGCATACGATGATGGCGGCTATGCTTACAAAAACAGCCTTGCTTTTATAAACGGTAAGTTCGTTGGGCTTGTCCTAGATGTAAAAGCAGATGCTGACTGGAAAGCTCGCACTGATAAATGGCTAGAGAGCATTAGAGCTGATTTTGGCTTTACTTACTAAGCTTTTAGAGTTTGTTCAAAAGCACTAGAATTCCTAAGGGAATTCTAGAATTCTACTATTCTTTTTTATTATCAAAAAATCTCAAAAAAAATATAAATTCAGGTTATAATTAGCTTCTTTAAAAAACTATGTAAGCTGACATAATCTAGGCAATTCTAGAATTCCCTAGATTTTTTATTCTTTTATCTACAAAATCTTTAAAATCACACTCAAAAGTAGTTTTTATATCTAATTCTAGAAGAAATTTTAGTTTAGGGAATTCTAGAATTCCTAGCGTAACTTTTCTAAAAAATCTAGAATTCCTAGGGAATTTGATATAAGAATTCTAGTTTAAAGAATTTTAGTTTTTTGGGAATTCTAGAATTTCAAGGAATTTTAGATTAAGGAATTCTAGAATTTCTTGAAAACCAAAAACTTAACTTTGTGCTAAAAAGTTATAATTTTGCTACTAAATAAAATATGAGCAAAAGTTCGTAAAATTCATCATATAAAAGGTAAAATGCTAGATGTATTTTATATTTTGTATTGAAAACTATAATTTTCAAACTTTTACAAATATCCACCTTTTCCCCTGCTACTATATCTTAGAAAGCTTATTATTTCATCTTTTGCTTATTTTACCTTTTGAGCGATGAGACTTAACCGCAAAATAAAAAGTATAATTTAGCTAAAAATTTAACTCTTATTTTATGTATTATTTTATGTTATATTTAACGCAGAATTATTTGTATGATTTTGGATATTTGACTTAAAAATAAAGAGATAAAAAATACCCCATAATCCCAAAAAAGTAAAATAAAAATGTGAAATAAAAAAGGCTAGGGAATTCTAGAATTCCCTAGCTAAAAAATAAACCGCCCTATTCTTTTGGCGATTGTTTGTAGATATTTTTAGCTCTCATCGCTTAGTTCGATGACCTGGGCGTCGTTACTTGGTTCATACTCTATGCCTACAAAGCGGCTGTAGTTTTTATCAAAGCGCATTTTTATAGACCCTGTAGGTCCATTGCGGTTTTTGCCGATGATTATCTCAGCGTCCTCTACGCTTTGTGCGCGAAAGCCAGCGTCTACTGCCTTGCCCTCGCTTGCGCCTTTGGCTTCTTGTTCTTTGGCTTCTTGTTCTTTGTAGTAGTCGCTGCGGTAGACAAAAAGTATCATATCAGCATCTTGTTCGATTGCGCCTGATTCTCTTAGATCGCTTAGCTGCGGGCGTTTGTTTGCGCGGCTTTCTAAACTGCGGTTTAGCTGTGAGAGTGCAATTATCGGTATTTCAAGCTCACGGGCAAGCAGTTTTAGCTGGCGTGAGATTTCAGCGATTTGAAGGTGGCGTTCGGCAAAATTGCTAGAGTTTGTCATAAGACCAATATAATCAATCACGCAAAGCCCTATATTTGGATTTTTCTCTTTTAGCTTGCGCAGTTCTGTGCGGACTTTGTGGACGGTTACATCGCCACTATCGTAGATGTAAAAATCATAGCTTCCTATCTTTTCACAAGTGTCTTGAATGCCCTCTATATCCTCATCGCTTAGGCTCACGCCTTTTAGGATTTTGCCAAACTCCACGCTTGTTAGCGAGCTAAACATCCTAAACATCAGCTGTTCGCTAGGCATCTCAAGGCTGAAAAACACAGCGCCTATGCCATTATCAAGCACTTTTTCTACTATATTTAAAGCAAAAGTCGTCTTTCCCATACCAGGGCGAGCGGCAATGATGACAAAATCTCCCTTTTTTAGCCCATTTGTGTAGCGGTCTAGCTCACCAAAACCAGTGCTGATGCCAAGCAGTCCAGTGCCCTCATCCTTCCTGCGTAAAATCTCAGCTGCTGCTAAAGTGGCTGCTTCTAGGGCTGTTTTGCAACTAGTGTTTTTCTCTCCACCGCTAATTGCATATAGTTTTGCGCTAAGCTCGTCTAGTGCGTCATTTAGCGGCTTTTCGCTGATGATTTGTGGTACGCTTTGAGCCACTGCTAGCAGTCTGCGCTTGGCGGCTAGCTCTTTTAGATGCCTTGCGTACTTGATAACATCGATCACACCAGAGCTTGAAAGAGCGTCATTTAGAGCATTTTGCGCCACTCCTACGCCTAGTTCTTTTGTGATAAACTTATCATCGATCGGCTCGCCTTTGCTAGCCAGATCGCTCATCGCCTTAAAGATTTGTGAATTATCTCTTGAGTAAAAATCATCCTTGTTAATAATCTCAGCCACATCAGCAAGCACCAAAGGATTAAACAAAATCGCACCCAAAACTGATGATTCAAAATCTAGTGAATATAAAGTCTCGTTCATTTTCTGCCCTTTAAAAACTTAAAAAAATCTAGAATTCCTATGTTTTTTAGGAATTTTAGATTTAGGAATTCTAGATTTGTAGAGATTTTCTAGGAATTCTAGATCAGGAATTCTAGATTTAGGAATTCTAGATTTATAGAGATTTTCTAGGAATTCTAGATCAGGAATTCTAGATTAGAATTCTAGATTAGAAATTCTAGATTTAGCGCTCAAAAGCTCGCCCTACTCGCCACTTATCGCTTTTAGCTCGGCTAAAAAGCGTGGCACAAGCTCATCTTCTTTTAGCCTAGCGATGACCTCTCCATGCTTAATTATCGTACCATTTCCCTTGCCAAAGGCGATTGCTAAATCAGCCCCCTTTGCCTCGCCAAGAGCATTTACAATGCAACCCATAACGCTTATATTTAGAGGCTTTGTAATGCCTGCGCAGGCTGCTTCAACCTGCTTTATCGCTGCTACTAGGTCGCTTTGAAGCCTGCCGCAAGTAGGACATGAGATGATATTTACACCACTTGGTTGCACGCCGCTGTCTTGTAAAATCGCCTTTGCTACCTTTATCTCTTCTTCTAGCTCGCCAGTAATGCTTACTCTCATTGTATCGCCGATGCCCTCAAGCAGCAGTCCGCCAAGTGCCATTGCGCTTTTTATACTAGCATGAAAGCTAGTGCCAGCCTCAGTTACACCTAGATGAAAAGGATACTCGCACAGCGGTCTAAGAGCTCTATATGCAGCCATTGTAGTAGGCACATCGCTAGCTTTTAGACTAATTGCGATGTCTTTAAAGCCAAACTCTTCAAGCAAGCTGATATTATATAGCGCACTTTCAACCATAGCCTTTGGCGTGCGGCCGTGAGCCTTTTCAAACTGCGCTTCTAGACTGCCAGAGTTTACGCCTATGCGTATAGGCAGATTTCTTGCGCCGCAAGCATCCACCACGGCTTTTATATGGTCTTTTCCGCCGATATTTCCAGGATTTATTCGCACAGCATCTACAAACTTTGCCACCTCTACTGCATAAGTGAAGTTAAAGTGAATATCAGCAACAATTGGCAGTGGGCTTTGCTTTTTTATCTGCCTTAGCCCTTCAATGTCTTCTTTGTTAAAAACAGCGCAGCGCACAAGATCAGCACCAGCAAAATACAGCCTGTTAATCTGCTCTAGCGTTGCTTCTATCTCTCTGGTTTTGCTAAAAGTCATGCTTTGGACGCTGATTTTAGCATCGCCTCCGATTTTTACACCACCTACATTTATTTGTCTAGTTTTATAGCGATTTATTTTTGTCATTTTTGCTCTTTTTGGGAATTTTGATGGCAGATTTTAGCAAATTTTGGCTTAGAGAATTAAATGAATTCAAGCGATAATAAAACATAAAAAGCTTTATTTTAAATTTAGCTTTTTATGTTTTTTAGCGTGTTAGTTCGCTTGGCAGCTCAAAAATAGTCCCAAAATCTTTTGTAAGTGCTGCGCGAAATTTAAGCCCCAAAATCTCAGTCTCATAAGAGTGTAAAAACACTCTTTTTGCCGTGCTTTTAGCGTATTTGCTATCTCCATACACGCCGTATCCTGCGTGGGCTAGGTGAACTCTTATTTGATGAGTTCTACCAGTTTCAATCTCGATTTTTGCTAGGGTTTTTTTGCCCTCGCAAAGTATGGGCTGGGCGTGAGTGATGGCTGTTTTGCCGTTTTTTAGATCGATTTTACTAAACGCCCCACTCTTGGTTTTTATAGTAGAAAGCGGCAAATCAATATCCAAATCCTCAGCCAAAATTCCCACCAAAATAGCATAATAAGTCTTTTTAACCCTGCGCGCCTTAAACGCAGAAACCGCCTTAGCTCTAAACTCTTCATTTTTAGCCAGCATCAGCACGCCGCTTGTCTCTTTATCAAGGCGGTTTAAAAGCGTGATATTTTTATCATTTTTTGCTAGATTTTCTGCGATTTTCTCGCTCACAGCGAAGGCTGGTTTATTTAGAGCGATTATATCGTCATCTTCATAAATTATCTTTGGTTTTTCAATTCGCATTAGCTTAAACTCAGTTTTCTCGCTCATCAAAGCCCTAGCGATGACGATTTTTTCGCCCTTTGCGCTTACTACGCCAGCATCGATTAAAGCCTTTGCTTCATTGTTTGAGATGCCTTCTTGCTTGGCTAAGATTTTATAAGCTTGTAGCATTTTTATCCTTTTATTTGTTCTAAAATATCATTAAAATCGCAACTTTGCGTGATTTGCGAGCTAAACTTTTCATGCGCTAAAAGAGCTGCCGCCCTAAAATCACTAGCAATTTTGATGCCTTTGACTTTGCTATAAAGCACTTTTTGGTTATGAAAAAACGCACCTGAGATTATACCACAATTAAAACTCGCTGGCTCAAAGGGATTGTGTCCGCCGATACCTGCGCTAAATGAACCTGCTAAAATCACAACATCAGCGATAGCATAGATATTTATTAGCTCACCAAGAGAGTCCATCACCACAACTTGCGCCTTTAAATCAGCGTTTTTTGAAAAGCACTGGGAGCTATAATTATTTTGCTCTGCCCAGCCACGCACCAGCTCGCAAACTGCGCTAAATCTTTGCGGATGTCGTGGGGCGATGATGAGCTGCTCGCCTTTTTTTAGCCTTAGGAATTCTAGAATTCCTTTTTCTTCTCCCTCGTGTGAACTAGCTAAAACGATGATATGCTCGTAATTTGAGCTAAGTTTTTTGCTAGGGCGAGGTAGCAAGGCTGATTTTACATTTCCTAGCACTTTTATATTTTTTGCGCCTATAGCTTCTAGCCTTTTAGCATCGCTTTCGCTTTGGGCTAGCACCAAATCACAATAGCTAAAAAGCGTTTTATAATACCTTAGAAATCTACGGTATTTTGGCAGCGAACTTTGGCTAAGTCTAGCATTTAGCAAAATTACTTTTGCGCCTTGTTTTTTGGCGCAAGCAAAGAGATTTAGCCACAGCTCTGCTTCAAAAACCACGAGTGTCTTACACTCTTTTAGCCAAAAAGGCAAAAAACACTCAAAAGGCAAAAACGCCACTTCATCGCAAAATTCTCTTGCCCTAGCGTATCCTGTCGCTGTGCAAACTGTAATTCGCACGTTTTTAGCTTCTTTTTGTAGTGCTTTTACAAAGGGTTCTATCGTAGATACCTCGCCAAGCGAACAAGCATGAAAATGAAAATCACAAGGCTTTAATGCAGGATTGTTTAACAAAAAAAATCTAGCTAAAATGCTGTTTTTTGGCTGATTTTTACTAAGAATTCTAGAATTCTCACTAGAAATTCTAGAATTCTTGCTAGGAATTCTAGAATTCCCTAGCTCATCACTAAGCAAAACTTTATATTTGCGCCCAAAACTAAGTGCTAGCAAAAAAGGGCTTGCAAGCACTAGCAAAAAAGCGCAAATAGCGTTATACACGCTCTACTCTTCTACGCTCTCATCAGCGGTTTTTTTAGTAGTTTTTTTAGCAGCTGTCTTTGTAGTGGTTTTTTTAGCAGCTGTCTTTTTGGCTACTACTGGTTCGGTTATTATTTCTCCCTCGTTTATCTCGCTATATAGTATGCGACCACAATGCGGACAAGTAGTTATGCTCTCGCTATGCACCACTTCGCTAAAGGTCTTGTCATTTACACGCATAAAACAACCATAGCAAGCTTGCTTTTTCATAGGCACCACAGCTGTGTTTTTTGCCCATTTGCGGATTTTTTCGTAGAACTCAAGCACTTTTTGATTTATTTTTGCTAGCAAGGCATCTTTTTGTTTATATAGCTCTTTTTTGCTATCTTCGATTTCTTTTAGGCTACTAGCAGTCTCATTTTCAAGCTCTTTTAGCTGGGCATTAGCTTCATTTATTTTCTCATCAAGCTCTTTAAGGTCGGCCTTTTTTACCTCTACTGCTTTTTCATTGCGCTCGATGTCTTCATTTAGGCTCTCTAACTGCTCTTTGCCTAGAGTTTCTTCTGTTTGAGTAGCTTCTATTTCTTTTTCTTTTTTTAGCGAACTTGAGCGAGCTGAGATTTTTTTCATTTTCTCGCCTTGTTCTGCTATTTGGCGATTTGTGTCGCTTATTAGTGCTTCTAAGCGAGTAATCGAACTTTCAATTTCGTGTTTTTTTTCTATAAGTGCATTTATTGAGCCTTTTTTGGCTTCTAGTTTTGCGTTTATTGCTTCTATTTTTGGGTTGTAGCTGTCAATTTGCGTATCAAGTTTGCTAAGATTTACTAACTGCTCTAAGCTTGAGTTCATTTTTTGTCCTTTTACATATAGCTAAATGGGTTTAAAGAATTTGCGATTTTAGCAGAAATTCCGTATTTTTTCAAGGCTTTTTCTAAACTTTGTGCGAAATATTTCTCACTTGCGTAGTGTTCTATGTCTATTAGGTTAAGTTTATCGTGCCTTGCTTCAAAGGCGGTGTGATATTTCAAATCGCCTGTTAAAAAGCAATCAGCTTCAAAAGAGCCTATAAGATCAGCCCCTGAGCCTGTACAAAAGGCTACTTTTTCTACATTTTCGCTAGATTTTACCACTCGCAAATGCTTTATTTCAAAGGCATTTTTAACCTTTTTTGCTAGCTCATCAAAGCTAGAATTCCAAATAAACTCACAGATAAAGCCATTTTTTTCATACTCTTTTATGCCTAGAACTTCACTTAGCACAAAGTCATTTAGGGCATGTTTATCGTAGTTTGTATGCATGGCTATTAGCGAGCAGTTTTTCTTTGCTAGTTCAAAAACTAGCGAGCTTGGAAACTTTGTGCTACTAAGTGCTTTTAAGCCTTTAAAAATCAGCGGATGATGAGTGATAAAAAGCGTGTTATTCTCGCTAGATTCTAGAATTTTCTCGTCTAAATCAAGTGTGAGAGTGATGCTATCAAAGTCTTTATTGTCAACTAGAATTCCGCAGTTGTCCCAACTCTCAGCATCACTAAAAGGTGCAATCTCATCTAAAATAGTGCAAATTTCAGCTGTTTTCACAAGGCACTCTTTTTACTTTTTACTTCTCTTGGCTTTTTGCGTAGGCTAGCGCGCAGCCTTTGGCAAGTTCACGGATTTGAAGTATGTAGTCTTGGCGCTGGGTCGCTGATATCGCACCACGAGCATCAAGGACATTAAAAGTATGCGCAGCAAGCATACAATAATCATACGCAGGCAAGGCTAACTCATGCTCTAATATAGCCTTACACTCAGCCTTTGCGTTATTAAACTGAGCAAAAAGCATATCAATATTTGCGATTTCAAAGTTATATTTGCTAAACTCATACTCGCCTTGCTTATGAACATCGCCGTAGGTTACGATTTTGCCATCTTTATCGTCCCAAATGATGTCATAGACATTGTCTTTATCTTGTAAATACATCGCAAGTCGCTCAGTGCCGTAGGTGATCTCTGCGCTGATTAAATCACAAGCTATACCGCCAACTTGCTGAAAGTAAGTAAACTGCGTAACCTCCATGCCATCAAGCCAAACCTCCCAGCCTAGCCCCCACGCACCAAGGGTTGGGCTCTCCCAGTTATCTTCTACAAAGCGAATATCGTGCTTTTTAAGATCAAGTCCAAGCCTTTCAAGCGAGCGTAAATACAGCTCTTGGATATTATCAGGGCTTGGTTTCATTATCACTTGAAATTGATAATACGCACCTAGGCGGTTTGGATTTTCGCCGTATCTGCCATCAGTTGGACGCCTGCTAGGTGCGACATAGGCGACATTCCACGGCTTTTTGCCAAGGCTGCGCAAAAAAGTAGCTTGATGATAGGTCCCAGCACCAGCTGGCATATCGTATGGTTGGACGATTAGACAGCCTTGTTCGTGCCAGTATTCTTGTAGTTTTAGTATTAATTGCGAAAAAGTAATCATTTCTTTTGCCTTTATTTTTAAAAAATCTTGCGATTATAGCTAAGCTTTGCTTGATTTTTACTGATTTTTTGGCTTTTATTTATATGTGTGATTTTAGGAATTCTAGAATTTATTTTAGTTTTTAAATTCTAGAATTTAGAGAAAATTTCAGCTATAAATTCTAGAATTCCCTATATAAATTCTAGAATTCCTTAGCAAGAATTCTAAAATTCCTATATAAAATCTAGAATTCCTTAGAATTTTACATAGGAATTCTAGATTAAAAATACCCCCGCACCATGGGCCAGCGGATGCGAAGCAAAAAAGCCAAAGAATTCTAGAATTCCCTAAATAAATTCTAGAATTCCTAAGTAAGAATTCTAGAATTCCTTAGAAAATAAAATATTTTAGCTCTCTTTTAGCAGTTTGCTAGCTAGAATTTGGACTTTGTCGTTGTCGTTGCCTTTTTTCATTGAGCGAAAGATTTTATTCATATAGATTTCAAAAAACTCTTGCGCGTTTATCTTGCGTTCGCCAGGGGCTACTGGCGTGTACTCGCCATCACTGCCAAGCTCAAAGGCTAGCTCGTTATCGCCTAGCTGCATGCGAAGTATCTCGCCAAGCTTGTTTTGTAGCGTGCTATCATATATCGGCGTCATTAGCTCTAAGCGGCGCTCAAGGTTTCTTGGCATCCAATCAGCCGAGCTTATATAAAATGCTGGCTTAGAGTGCTTGAAGTATAGTATGCGTGCGTGCTCTAAGTATTTGCCGATGATTGAGCGGACACGGATATTTTCGCTTTTGCCAGGCACACCAGGGCGCAGGCAGCAGATACCTCGCACGATAAGATCGATTTGAACTCCAGCAGAGCTAGCCTCGCAAAGCTCTTTTATCATATCCTCATCTACAAGGGCGTTCATTTTGGCAATTATCCTGCCGTTTTTGCCTTGTGCGGCCTCTGCTTTTATCATATCTATAATGCGTTCTTTGATTTGCATAGGCGACATTGAGAGATTATTTAAGCGGCGGTTTTTGTTAAATCCTGATAAAATATGAAAAAATGTAGTCGTATCACGCTCAAAATCGCTGCGGCAAGTAAAGTAGCTAATATCAGTATAGATTTTTGCGCTGCTGCCGTTGTAGTTGCCAGTGCCAAGGTGCGTATAGAACTTCAGCTTACCGCCGTCTTGGCGGATAACCTGACTTAGCTTAGCATGAACCTTAAAGCCCGCAATCCCATACACTACATGCGCGCCAGCATTTTCTAATGCTTTTGCCCAGTGAAGGTTATTTTCTTCATCAAATCTAGCTTTTAGCTCGACCATCGCAGTTACTTGCTTGCCATCGTTTGCTGCATCTATTAGAGCTTGGACGATATTTGAGTTTTTCTCCACGCGGTAGAGAGTCATGCGAATCGATATGACCTTTGGGTCTTTACTAGCTTCTTTGATGAGCTGAGCAACTGGATCAAAGCTCTCATAAGGATGAAATAATAACACATCGCCCTTGTCAATAGCCTCAAACATAGAAGTATTGCTATCAAAAGGTGGCAGGGTCTTTGGTGTATAAGGGCTAAATAGTAGGTGGGAAAACTCCTTATCGCCGATGATCTGCCAAAGAGCCCCAAGGGTGAGTGGGATATCATACTCATAGATATCTTTTGGAAAAATATGCATGTGAGAGTTGAGAAAATCTAGCAAGGCTGGATCGCCGTTTTGCTCGATTTGCAAGCGAACAAGAGCTCCCTTGCGGCGAGTTTTAAGCCCCTGCTCTAAAATCAGCATAAAATCATCTGCTTCTTCTTCTTCGATTACCATATCAGCGTTGCGAGTTACACGAAATGCGCACGAGCTAACAGGCTTGTAGCCGACAAAAATGTCCTCCATATGATTTCTAACAATACTCTCAATAGGCACATAAACGCCGTCCTTGCCGTCCCAAAAGCGAGGGAGAACTCGGCTAATTCGCACCATACCAAATTTATTTATCTCAGGATGCTCGCTATCAGCTAGCTTAACAGCTATGCCAAAGCTAAGGTTGTTTAGGTGCGGAAAAGGATGCGTGCTATCAACAGCAATCGGCACTATCACAGGCCAAATGTAGTTTTTAAAATACTCATCAGCCCTAGCCTTCTCAGCATCGCTAAGATCCTCGTAGTTTTTGATATGAAGTCCAGCGGCACCCAAGCCTTTTACTATGCTTTTGTAGGCATTTTCTAGGTTTTCTTGCTCTTTTTTAAGGTAGCTGCGGATCTCTCGGAGCTGTTCTAGCGGACTCATCGTGCCCTCTACGCTCACACCAGCTGCATATAGGCTTTTAAGCCCTGCTACACGGATCATATAAAACTCATCAAGATTCGTGCAATAAATCGCAATAAACTTCAAACGCTCTAAAAGCGGAAGGTCTTTATTGGCCTGCGCTAGCACACGAGTATTAAACCTAAGCCAGCTAAGCTCTCTATTTAAAATTACATTATTTTCATCCATTTTTACCCCTTTTTTAAGCTTTTGATTTTGGCATTTTAGCGAAATTTTAGTTTTGAATTCCATTAAATTTAAAGGGAATTCTAGAATTTAAGTTATTTTTAATGTTTTTGTAATTAAAATTAAGTCGTGCTTTATCCTTAGGAGCCTTAGAAGTTTGTAGGGCTTTAAATATAAAAACAACGGATCGGTTCTTTTTATGCCTAGTAATTTATTTTAAACATTACTAATATTTATAATGCAAAATATTAACTAAATACTAGAAATTCACAAAATATATTAAAAATTTTTTATCTTTTAAAATCTAAAACAATTTTAAAATGAAATGTCATCTTTATCTACGTCGTATCCCATCTTTTTAAATTTTTTTTCTTTTTCTTCAACAAACTCTGGTAAATTGTTTTTATCTATACCACACCTACTAAATATTTCTTTTACATTTACAGGCATATCAAATCTTAAAATCTCTGATAAATATGGTGTTAAAGTAGAATAATTATTGAAAATTTGGTCTATATTTATAACTTTACCAACATTCCAATTCTTTAATGATTGATTAAAATTTTTACAATTGAAAAACATGCCGCTCATATCAGTAACATTAGAAACATTCCAGCTATTTAATGATTGATTAAAGTTTATACAATTGTAAAACATACAACTCATATTGACAACACTACTAACATCCCAAGAATCAAGCGGTTGATTATATGCCATACCAATCACTTTGTAAGACCCTTGCTCGCCAAACATCCAGCTCATATTTATTACATTTTTAACGTTCCAAGTGTTTAATGGTTGGTTAAAAATATAGCAACAATAAAACATTTGATGCATATCAGTTACATTGCTTACATCCCAAGAATCAAGCGGTTGATTGAAACTGTTACATCCTTCAAACATGCCGCTCATATTAGTTACATTACTTACATCCCAAGAATCAAGCGGTTGATTAAAATTTCCGCATCCACTAAACATGCTGCTCATATCAGTTACATTGCTTACATCCCAAGAATTTAGTGGTTGATTAAATTTTTTACAGCTCCAAAACATACCGCGCATATTTGTTACATTACTGACATTCCAAGAATTTAATGGTTGATTAAAATTTCCGCATCCACTAAACATGCTGCTCATATCAGTTACATTACTGACATTCCAAGAATTTAATGGTTGATTAAAATTTTCGCATCCACTAAACATGCCGCTCATATTTGTTACATTACTGACATTCCAAGAATCAAGCGGTTGATTGAAACTGTTACATCCTTCAAACATGCCGCTCATATCAGTCACATTGCTAACATCCCAAAGTTCAATCCCCCTAAAGTCTCTGCAATTATAAACCTGACAATAATTGGAAGCATCATAGTCCCATATTATTTTCATAAATAAGTCGCTCATATCAGTGATAGCACTAGTATCAATATCACCTAAATAAATATCTTCATTATCTACAAGTGCTAGCAACTCATCTTTTGTTTGTGGATGATATTTTAACTCTCTTTTTTGATTTGCTGTAGTATCGCTAGAATCATTAAAAAACAAACTAGAATTCCAGCTTATATTTATAGAATTGTTTAGAATTCTAGCTACTTTTTGGCATACGCTAGAATTTTGACAGACTATACCAGCTATCATAGCACTTGGCACCATATCTGGCACCAAAACTTCTGCCATCATCTTAAATTTCTTTTCATTTTTTACATTTTCGTTAGCATCACTCCAAGAAGTAGCAAACACTTCATCCCAGTTAATAAAGTTAGGATTAAGCAAATCTTTTATTTCATCAGCAAAGCAAAAATTACTTGCTTTAACGCTTTTATTGGTAAAAATTACATTATTTAAAAGCAAAACATCTTTTTTAATCTCTAAAATGACTATATCATCGCCATAAGTTTTTTGTCTTGAATAAAGCAGTGAATTTCTTGGATTAAAATAAAAGCAAATATATTCATCCAAAGGCTTATTATTTATAAGCTGAGCAAACTGTGTTTGTAATTTCTTTGGTGTGCGAAATCCATGTTCTAAAATACTTTTTATATTATGAATACTACTTATGCAATACACATAGCCATTTTTCAGTGGTATTTGGTTTATTGTATTATCAACTTGATATATAGCCATAATTCCCCATTATTTTTATTATCATAGCACTACACCGCCAAAATAAAACTCATCAGCACTAATATCAATACTGGAATTCCAGCTAGCGCATAGCCTTTTGGCTCTATTTTACTTGTTCAAAAGCCCTTTATATGAAACATTTTAATTCTTTTTTAGCAAATCTGCTAGAGCCTGCCTTACATCTTTGCCGTTTATGACCTGAGATATTTGATTGGCAATTGGCGTGTAAATGCTATTTTTGGCTGAAATATTAACCACCGCATGCGCTGTTGGCACACCCTCGGCTACCTCGCCCAAGTGCTCTAAAATAGTAGCAAGATCAGCCCCTTTTGCTAGCATTTTGCCAACTCTAAAATTGCGCGAGAGCTCACTTGAAGCCGAAAGAAAAAGATCTCCTGCCCCACTAAGTCCCAAAAAGCTCTCAATTTTCGCCCCAAAAGCCTGCCCAAAGCGTGCCATCTCAACTAACCCACGAGCCATCAAGCTTGCCCTAGCGTTATTGCCAAGCCCCATGCCATCGCAGATTCCACCTGCTATTGCGATTACATTTTTATACGCACCGCAAATTTCAGTGCCTATGACATCGCTACTCTCATAAGACTTCATAAAAGGCGGAAAAAACTCCGCCCACTGCTTAGAAAGACTCTCATCAAAGGCTGAAACCACCACCGCACAAGGCAGATTTTTCTCCACCTCGCTAGCAAAGCTAGGTCCGCTTAAAAATGCTAGATTTTTGCTATCAAAAAACTCGCTAAAAATCTCGTGCAAAAACGCACCAGTGCTAGTTTCTATGCCTTTTTGTGCTACTAGAATTTTTGCGTTTTTGCTTATTTTAGAGCTATTTTTTTTAAGGAATTCTCTTGTGCTTTGTGTAGCTATAGCAAAGACGATATATTCGCTTTTTAGCGCATCATCTAAGCTTATTAGCTCGCTATTTTTTCGCCCAGTGGCTGAGGCATTTGCGCTAGTATTTTTCACGCCAAGAGCATAATTTAGCGCAGACCCCCACGCCCCAGCACCTATAACTGCGATATTTGCCATATTTTGCCTTTAAATTCTAGTTTGCAGCCGGTTTTTTCTTCTCAGCATTTAGCATCCATAATCCAAAAAAAGTAAGCACGATAGTGATACCAACCACCATCCAAGCTGCCAAATCCATCATCTCTCCTTATCGCTATTGTATGTCAAACACAAGAGCCATACTAAAGTTTAAAAGCGAGTTTAAAATTTCTCATTTTATCGCACCTGTGAAGCTCTGTAAAGCCCCCTGTGAAGCCCTAGGAATTCTAGAATTCCCAAAGAAATTCTAAAATTCCCAAAGAAATCCAAAATTCCCAAAGAAATCCAAATTACCTACCCTAGCTTGCCTTTTAGTAGCTCATTTACTTTTGCTGGGTTAAATGCGCCTTTGCCCTCTTTCATCACCTGCCCTACAAAAAAGCCAAAGAGCTTATCTTTGCCACTTTTATACTCAGCGACTTTTTCGCTGTTTGCGCCTAACACAGCATCTATGATAGCGATTATTGCGCCATCGTCGCTTACTTGTTTAAGCCCGAGTCTATCTATCACAGCCTCTACTTGTGCGTTTTCATTAGCCACAAGCTCATCAAGCACCTTTTTAGCAGCATTTGCGCTTATTGTGCCCTCTTCTATCGCTTTTAAAAGCTCAGCCATTTTAGCACTACTTACTGGGCTAGTTTCTATTGTCACGCCGTTTTTTAAGCGTCCCAAAAGCTCCACGCACAGCCAAGTTACGCATAATTTTGGCGAAATATTAGCAGCGATTAGATCCTCAAAGTATCTTGCCATCTCATAGCTAGATACGATCACGCCAGCATCATAAGGCTTTAAGCCAAGCTCATTTACATATCTAGCCTTTTTCTCATCAGGCAGTTCTGGCAGGTTGCGAGCAGCTGCCATCATCTCATCGCTTAGCACCGCAGGTAGCAAGTCTGGATCTGGAAAATATCTATACTCAGCGGCCTCTTCTTTGCTACGCATAGGCTTAGTTATTAGCTTATTTGTATCAAAAAGCCTTGTTTCTTGGACTACAACGCTGTCATACTTGCCATCTTCCCACGCTACTTTTTGACGCTCTACTTCGTATTCTATTGCTTTTTGGATAAAGCGAAATGAGTTAAGATTTTTTATCTCCACGCGTGTGTAGAGCTTAGGATCGCCTGCAGGGCGTATGCTTACATTCACATCGCAGCGAAAGCTTCCTTCTTGCATGTTCGCGTCGCTTATATTTAAAAAGCGCAAAATGCTATGAAGCTTTTTTAAATACGCCACCGCCTCATCGCTGCTGCGCATATCAGGCTCGCTTACGATTTCTAGTAGTGGAGTGCCGCAGCGGTTTAGATCCACAGCGCTTGAGCTAGCTAAGTGATTGTTTTTTCCAGCGTCTTCTTCAAGGTGAGCCCTAGTTATGCCTATGCGCTTTTCGCCACTTTCAGTGGTGATAAAAAGCTCACCATTTTCCACCACAGGTGTCGTCCACTGCGAGATTTGATAGGCTTTTGGTAAATCTGGGTAAAAATAATTTTTTCTATCAAAATTTGACTTTTGATTTACCTTAGCATTTACCGCAAAGCCAAAGCTAGCCGCCTTTGCTAGGGCCTCTTTATTTAGCACAGGCAAGGCACCTGGCAGAGCTAGGCAAACTGGGCAGGTATTAGCATTTGGCTCATCGCCAAACTTTGTAGAACAGCTGCAAAATATCTTAGTTTTAGTATTTAGCTGGCAATGGACTTCAAGTCCTATTATAGTCTCAAACATTTTTCAAGCCTTTTGATTAAAAATTAAAATTTGGCGATTATAGCGCATTTTGGCTTGATTTTTCTTTATTTTTTTATTTTTTGTTTGGCAATTTGGAATTCCAAAGAGAATTCCCAAACTAAAATTCCCAAGCTAGAATTCCCAGTAAATTTCGCCTAGGAATTCTAGTTTTTCATCTCATTTTTCACACTTTTTGCGATAAAAGCACCGATTTTTTTATATCCATCGTGGCTTAGGTGTAGGTTATCACGGCTAACAAGCTTGTTTTTGCGCCAGCCCTTCCAGCCACCACTACTTTCTACAAAAGCCCTAGTATCCACAAAAATCGCGTTTTCATCTCTAGCTAGGCGTTTTAGAGCACTTATTACCAAAGGCATTTTTTTTACTTTTGGGCTAGGTGGTGGGGCGACAAGGACGAGTTTAGCGTTTTTTGAAGCACTTTTTAGCTTGGTGATTAAACTTTTCATTGAGTTATAAAAGCCGCTTTCGCTAAAGTCTTTATCTAGCGCATCGTTTGTGCCATATGCTAAAATAAAAAGCTCATAATCAAAACCAGCAAAGTCCCTGCTCCACGCCTCAGCACTCCACTTTGCGCTTATGCTTGAGTAAGCTCCATTTGCGGCGCAAAAATCCACAAAATCGCCCTTTTGATAGATTTTATATCCGCCAAGTTCTACGCCATTTTTAAGAGCTTTTATTTCAAGTGGAAAGCTAAGCGCAAAGGTGCTATATTCCCAGATATCAGGGCTTTTTTGCGTGATTTTATACTCTTTGGCGTTAGCATCTTTTAGTGTAAATATTTCGCCACTTTGGCTAAATTTATGTAAAATCTCTACCCCAAATAGCCCTTTTAGCTTTTTTAGTTTTAAAGACATTGTAGCGTTCTCATCAGCTTTTGCCACCACGCCACAAAGTGCGTAGTCATCGTATTTATCACGCCTTGAATTTAAAATCTCAAAGCCCTTACTCTCAAAGCTTAGCTCAGAGTGGGCATGATACTTGCTCACAGCAGCTGGCACAAAGCCTGCTGAGCCCACGCTAGCAGCAAAATACTCATCTCTAAACGCTGCTACCATAGCCCCACTTGCCACATGCGAATCGCCAAAAAACTTCACTCCACGACCATTTTGGCTAATATTTAGCCTTTTTAGCTCTTTTTTAGCTAGCATTTCATCGCTGCTCTTGTTTTCAGCTATGATTTTTTGCGCACAAGCTGCTAGCAAAAGCGCGGCAAAAAGTCCCAAAAACGCATAAAAACTAGCTAAAATCTTATTCAATTTCTATCCTTTTTAGTATTTCATCAGCTAGGATTTGCGAGCCTATTTTGCTTATGTGAATTCCATCATCTTGGCGGATTTTAGAGCGTTTGCCATTTATGTTTAAATGAGTAAGAAAATTATCATTTTGGCAAAGATACTCGCTAGTATTTATGAAAATCTGCCCATTTTTCTCACTTACACTTTTGTAAATTTCATTTAAAAGCTCTATTTTTTTCGCATAGTCAGTTTTTTGCATGCAAGGCAGGCTTAGCCATAGCACCTTTACATTGCGGCCTTTGGCGATTTGATAGATTTCATCCACACGCCTAGCATAAAACTCCCTCCACTCACTCGAGTTTAGCTCATAAAACTTACCATTTATACTGCGTCCCCACGGATCATTTGCGCCTATTAGCATCACAAGTAGCTTTATGTCTTTATTTTGAGTTAGAGTGTCTTTTATAACCTGAGCCCAGTTATGAGATTTTTTATATAGTAGCCCTGTGCTTTGCTTGCTTAGATCAAGCACTTTTAGCCCCAGTTTTGGGTAGTTTTGACTAGCTATCATGCCGATATATTGCATCATGCTATCGCCTGTTATTAGCACGCTATCACCTTGTTTTAGCACTATTTTATCATCTGGGCTTTGCTCTATAATAGCAGTATCTGCGCTAACATTTTCATCGCTTATTTGGGCGCTAGCTCTTATATTTATTGTTATATTATCATCAAAAGGCATTATATCGCTATCATTTTGTTCATTTGACTTAAAGACAGCGGTATCAGCGCCTTGGCTATTATTTTCAAAAATAACATTTGCGCTAGTATCAACAAACACGCCAAAAGCCCTAAAAATCTCTGCTCCCTTGCTAAATGCTGAGCCTTTTAAAAGCTCATCAAGCCCAAAAGAGCTATGAAATCTTTGTTCTATATAAAAAATCAGTGAATTTTGTGTGAAAAAAACCAGCACCACAAGCATTAAAATATTTACTAAAATGAACCTAAACATGACTTAAAAACTCGCATAAATAAAACTTGGAATTCCGCTAGGCATAATAGCAATTATAATACTAAAAACAAGCCCTAGCACAAGAGCTTTAAGTAGGATTGGCATGCATGAGAGCATATGAACACAAAAGCCAAAAAATCCAGCGCATTTGTGATATAAGCAAACGCCCGCAAGCAGCAAAATCACTAATGCTGTCTGCGAGCCAAAATTTCCAGCTGCTAGTGCTGCAAAAAGCCCTTTTAGTATAACTAAGCTATTTTCAAAGTCATTGGCAAAAAATATCCACGCAAAACTAACAAAAATATAGGTTAAAATCAAAGATACATAGTAGTTTAGCTGCGGCAGGGCTAAGGCTTTATAAGTGTTAAAAATCACCAGCCCCACGCCATGAAGCAGTCCCCAGATGAGAAAATTCCACTCTGCTCCATGCCAAATTCCAGAAAGCCCAAAGGCAATAAGCACATTTATTTGCGTGCGAGTAAAGCCCTTAGCCGACCCACCAAGCGGAATATAAATATAACGCGTAATAAAAGTAGTTAGCGTGATATGCCAACGCTGCCAAAACTCTCTAATATTTCTAGCTGCATACGGCATAGCAAAGTTCTGCGCTAGCTCAAAGCCAAGGGCTAAGGCAAGCGCACGACTCATATCTATAAATCCGCTAAAGTTCGCATATAGCACCACTCCATAAAGCAAAATCGCAAGCAGTATCTCGCTAGCAGAAGAAGATGATGAATAAACAGAGCTAAAAGTATTATTTACATAAGGGCTAAGTAGCGAGCTAATCACCAGTAGTTTCACACAAGCAAAAAGGGCAAGCGTGAAAATCTCATCACCACAAGAGAAATTCTTTGGCTCGTTAAACTGCGGCAAAAGTGCCCTAAGCCCCTTCTCATCGCTAGCACGGCTAATAGGCCCCATCACAATACTAGGAAAAAACGCTAAAAAGCAAGCTAGAGAGATAAAATCATCACACCTCTCACACTGCCCCCTGTACATAGCCAGCAAATATGTAATACTCATAAATGTATAGTATGACACGCCCAGCGGAAACGCCACACTCTCAAAAAGACTAAGCCCAAAAAACTCAAAAAATCCAGCAAATACTCCATAAAAGAAATCATAATATTTAAAAAAGCACAAAAACAGCACACAAAAGCCAATAATCACGCCCAAAGCTAGATTTGAAGTAGGTGCGAACTTGTTTTTATATGAAATAAGCTCAGCACTTTGCGAATTATTTTGTGTATTATTTTTTGTATTATTTGCCAAATCTTTGCTGAATTTTTGGCTTTGTTTTAGTAGACGCACGAGCTTGCCGTGTTCTTGAAGATACTTGCCACACACAAAAACAGCGCAAGTAAAGCCAAAAAGCACCAGCGCAAAATACAAGCTATTTGCGCAAATAAAGGCATAAGAAGCAAATAAAATCAGCAATTTTTGCATGCTAACAAAGTTTTTAGCCGCCCAGTATATCACAAAAAACAGCAAAAAAAGTAGCACAAACTCAGGTGAGAAAAAAGTCATAAACTAGCCTTGAAAAATAAAAAAGCAATTTTATCTTATTTTTTGTGAATTTTGGCAAAATTTCAGCATTTTTTAGGGGGTTAGGGGGATATTTTTTAGGAATTTTAGAATTCCTAAACTAGAATTCCTAAACTAGAATTCCTAAACTAGAATTCCTAAACTAGAATTCCCAATCTAGAATTCCCAAGCCTTATGTCATCCCCCGACTTGATCGGGGGATCTCATCACAAAGAATTCTAGAATTCCTAAAAAATACCCCCTAACCCCCAAAAGCCTAGGAATTCTAGAATTCCAAAAATAAATTCTAGAATTCTAGAATTCCCAAAATAAATTCTAGAATTATAGAATTCCTAAACTAGAATTCCCAATCTAGAATTCCTAAAATAAATTCTAGAATTCCCTAAACCTCCAAGCCCTTTTTAAGTTTTCTAATCAAAAACCTTGCGCTGTGAAACTCGCTAAAAAGACTATGGCTAATGCACAGCGGACGATTTAAAAGCAAATCAAGCATTATCTCAGAGCCCAAAACAGCCGTGCTAAGTGCGTGCGCACCGTGTGCGGTATTTACAAAAATTCCCTTTTTGTAGCGCGGCGGCGGCAAAATCTGGACTTTGTTTTTTTGCCACAAAAGAGCCTTGTAATCCTGGCAAAACCCCTGATAATCATGCATCTGCGAAATCAGCGCAAACCTATCGCCACTATAAGCTCTAAGCCCAGCATTTGCGCCTAAAACTTTAACATTTTTGCCAAGATACTGCGCTACTTTTGCGATATTTTCATCATTTTCGCTCTCTCTAATCTCGCAGTCCAAATCCAGCCTATCAAAGCTAGAGCCGATCACCTGAACGCTGCTAAAAGGCGCACAAATGTAGCCTTTGTGACTAAGCGGGATGCCATTGTAGCAAGGCTTTATATGCGTAGCTTGCCCACGAACCGCACTTAACAAAATGTTTTTATCATAGCTTTTTATAAGCTCATTTGAGTGCGCACCACCAGCGATAATAAGCACATCAAAGCTGATTTTTTGCCCACTTTTAAGGCGCAAATCGCTATCAAAAATCTTTTCAACCTCACAGCCAAAGCGTAGATCAAGCCTGCTAGCTAAAAACTGCCTTAAAGCTAGCGGAGCGATTTGTATGGCGCGCTTTACCAAAATCTCATCGCCGTTTTTAGCAAAAAGCGCAGGGTAAGCCAAAAAAGCCTCTTTAAAACGCTCTTTTTCATCCTCATTTTTAGCGATGTATTTTGCGCCACAAAAGCTTATAAATGGCGCAAGCTCGCTGTGCTTTTTATAAAAGCTTATAGCTGCTAAAAAAGCCCTGATATGCGCTTTAGCAAGTAGCGAACTAGGTTTATGGATAAGTGGCAAGCAAAGCCCAGCAAGATTAGAGCTAGCTCCATTTTTTAAGCTAGAATTTTTTTCTAAAACCACGCTAGAAATGCCAAGTTCTTTTAGTCTATAAGCTGTGAGTAGCCCTGTGATACCTGCGCCGATTATTACTATATTTTGGGGCTTTTTTGCCAAAGTAGAATTGCTTTCTTTGGCAAACCATGGATTTAAAGTGTGCTTTTTTGCCATAGGCTTAGCACAAAGTGCGTGGATAAACTCACGCTTTTTGCCCTGCCCTGCTCTTTTTTCATATATAAAGGCATTTTTGCTTAAAGCGTCCTTAAACACCCTAGCGCAAGAATACGAGCGTAAAATAGCATCCTTAGCGCAATGCTCTTTTACAAGAGCTAAAAAATCAGTGCTAAAAAGCTCAGAATTTTTGCTAGGGCTAAAGCCGTCAATGTAGAAAATATCAGCCCTAAAATCGCTGTTTTCAAGCCAAGCAAAAGCAGCTCCAAAATAAAAGTCCAAAATTCCAAAATTGCCAAAATATATGCGCAAAATC
>OBLI01001006.1_pt1 | contig 28993 bp, 19 predicted proteins | sample 1519701 | NCBI WGS metagenome assembly OBLI01 (sample SAMEA3663005, study PRJEB22513) | pig gut metagenome | biome: pig gut; feature: pig-associated habitat; material: faeces | place: France | collected 2012 | reverse complement strand
ACTTTCTTCCACGGCGGGGGATTTTTCTTCCACGGCATCCCGTCGGAGGCAACGCCTTCAATGCGTTTACCGAGCACCCGCCTTTTCTAAGGGCGCTCATACAAGTTTACCGGACACCAATAATACAAAATCACCGCCCCGTCGCTTCGGATGCGAAGTGACGGGGCGGTGTATAGGTTTGCCGCGCGGGGCGGCGATGTGGCATGTCGAGAGGATTAGTTGTTTTCGGGGCGAAGCTTGCGCACGGTTTCGCCAGCGCGCCACATTTCGCTCTCGCGCAGCGCCTTGAGTTCGGCCTCAAGACCTACGCGGTAGTCGGGCTTGGAGTTGCTGTCGATGCTGATTTGTGCTTCGTTACCCGATGCCACGCTCTGGTAGAGACGCTCCATGACGGGCTTGATGGCGTCGTGGAAGGGGCCCATCCAGTCGAGCGCGCCGCGCTGGGCGGTGGTGGAGCAGTTGGCATACATCCAGTCCATACCGTTCTTACCAATCATGGGGATGAGCGACTGGGTGAATTCCTCCACGGTTTCGTTGAAAGCCTCAGAGGGGGTGTGGCCGTGCTCGCGGAGGGTTTCGTACTGGGCAAGGAAGAGGCCCTGCACGGCTCCCATGAGCGAACCGCGCTCACCGGTGAGGTCGCTGGTGGCCTCGCGCTTGAAGTCGGTTTTGAAGAGGTAGCCCGAGCCGATACCTACGCCCAGAGCGAGCACCTTGTCGGTGGCGTTGCCCGAGTGGTCTTGATAAACAGCGTAGGAGGAGTTGAGGCCGCGGCCCTCGAGGAACATGGTGCGGAGCGAGGTGCCTGAGCCCTTGGGGGCTACCATGATGACGTCGATGTCGGCGGGGGGCACAACCCCCGTGCGGTCGTTCCAAGTGATGGCGAAGCCGTGCGAGAAGTAGAGCGTTTTGCCCGCGGTGAGGTGGGGCTTGATGCTGGGCCAGAGCTGCATTTGTGCAGCGTCGGAGAGGAGCATGCACACGATGGTGCCCTTTTCGGCGGCTTCCTCGAGGGAGAAGAGCGTTTCACCAGGTACCCAACCGTCGGCCACAGCCTTTTCGTAGGTTTTACCCTGACGCTGGCCTACGATGACGTTGAAGCCGTTGTCGCGCAGGTTGCAGGCCTGGCCCGGCCCCTGCACGCCGTAGCCGAGCACGGCGATGGTTTCGTTTTTGAGCACTTCACGCGCTTTTTCCAAGGGGAACTCTTCGCGGGTCATCACTTCTTCGATTACGCCGCCAAATTTTAATTGTGCCATGTGGGAAATGTGTTAGTTGTTGTATTGTGATTGTTTGATTGTTCAGAGGTCGAGGGGTTGCTCGCCGGCGCGTTTTTCTTCCTGCCTCAATTCGAGGAACTCCATCAGTTCTTCGCGCCGGCTCTTGGTGACGGCCACGGGGCCAGAACTGACGTACTGCAGGAGGCAGCCGAAGCCCTTAAGCTTGTGGTAGAGTTCGAGCGTCTCGGTGGGCAGGCCCTCCTTCGACACGATGGCGTAGGTGGCGTTCACTTCCACGATTTTTCCGTCGTAGAGGCGGATGGCCTTCGAAATCTCGCGGTTTTCGACGAGGCGGCCCGTGGCGATTTTGTAGAGCGCCTGGTCCATGACGTAGATTTCGTCGGAGGTAAAGAATTTGGCCTGTATGACGTCGATTTTCTTTTCTATCTGCTTGACCACCGTGCGGATGGTGGCCTCGTCGGTGCAGGTGGTGATGGTGTAGCGGTGAACGTGCTCGATGCCCGAGGGCGACACGTTGAGGCTTTCTATGTTGAGCTGGCGGCGCGTGAAGACGTTGGTGACGGTGTTGAGCACGCCGGCCAAGTTTTCAGAGAATACGATGATGGTATAAAGCATAGGCTTGGTGGCTAAAAGCTTTGATAGAATGGTGGATGGGAGAGGCGGAAGGCCTGCGGCGGTAGGAGGTCAGCAGGTGAGCATCATGTCGTCGACGTCGTGGCCGGGGCAGCACATGGGGAGCACGTTGTCCTCCTCCATGACGGCGGCCTGCAGCAGATAGGGGCCAGGGGTGGCCAGCATCTCGGCCACAGCGGCTGGGAGGTCGGCGTGCTCGGTGACAGTGCGCACGGGGATGCGGTAGGCCTTGGCTATGAGTTCGTAGTCGGGATTGAGCATGGGGGTGAACGAGTAGCGCTTGCGGAAGAAGAGTTGCTGCCACTGGCGCACGTTGCCCAGGTAGTTGTTGTTGAGCAGGATGATTTTGACAGGCGACTGCTGTTCCATGATAGTGCCCAGTTCCTCGATGGTCATTTGCAGACCGCCGTCGCCCAAGAAGAGGCACACGGTGCGCTCAGGGGCGCCGAAGGTGGCACCAATGGCTGCGGGCAGACCGTAGCCCATGGTGCCCATGCCACCCGAGGTGACCACGCTGCGCGGTTCGGTGAACTTGAAGTAGCGGGCTGCCATCATCTGGTTCTGCCCCACGTCGGTGACGAGGATGGCCTTGTGGCCGCTGTGCTCGCTCACGCAACGCACCACCTCGCCCATGCGCAGCGGACCGCTGGCGGGGTGTATCTGCGGCTCGATGACCAGGTCGCGCTCCTGCTCGTCCCACGTGCGGAAACTCTCGCGCCACTCGCTGTGGTCGCGCTCCTGCAGCAGGGCTGTGACGGCGGGCAACGTCTGCTTGCAGTCGCCGAGGACGGCAAGGTCGACGTGCACATTCTTATCTATTTCAGAGGGATCAATTTCAAAATGAATCTTGACAGCCTGACGGGCGTAGGTGTCGAGTTTTCCCGTGATGCGGTCGTCGAAGCGCATGCCCACGGCAATGAGGAGGTCGCACTCCTGCGTCTTCTTGTTGGCACCCAGCGCGCCGTGCATGCCGAGCATGCCCACGTTGAGCGGGTGGTCGGAGGGCAGTGCCGAGAGGCCGAGCAAGGTGCGGCCAGCGGGCAGTCCCGCTTTTTCCACAAATGCCTGCAGCTCCTGCTGCGCGTGTCCCAACTCCACGCCCTGCCCCACGAGCACGAGGGGGCGCTTGGCCTTGTTGATGAGTGCGGCGGCCTTTTCCACAGCGCCCTTGGGCGTAGCCGGCACGGGCACGTAACTGCGAATGAAGTCGATGGTGCCGGGCACGTATTCAGCCATTTCGAGCTGGGCATTTTTCGTAAAGTCGAGCACCACGGGACCGGGGCGGCCGCTGCCCGCAATGTAGAAGGCGCGGTGCACGGCCCAGGCCACGTCCTTGGCCGAGCGTATCTGGTAGGACCACTTACTGATGGGCTGTGTGATGTCTACCACATCGCACTCCTGAAAGGCATCGGAGCCGAGCATCTGTGCGCCCACCTGGCCGCAGATGACAACGATGGGGGTGCTGTCCATCATGGCGTCGGCTATGCCCGTGATGGTGTTGGTGGCACCGGGGCCGCTGGTAACGATGCAGGCACCCGTGCGGCCGCTGACGCGGGCATAACCCTCGGCAGCATGGGCGGCGGCCTGCTCGTGGCGCACCAATATGTGGTTGAGGCGGTCGCGGTAGTCGTAGAGGGCATCATAAACGGGCATGATGGCACCGCCGGGGTATCCGAAAATCGTGTCTACGCCCTCATCGAGCAAGGCACGCATCAATATTTCTGCTCCTGTGATTTGTTGCATACAAGTTGTGATAGCGGGATGTGAAGCTGGAAAAGAGTCATGCGGTAGCCGCAGGGCTGCCTTCCTTATTATACCTTATTTGTTGAGGCGCACTCCTTATATATATATACGTACGTAGAAGGAGGTGGCGCGGCGTGGTCAGTCGATGATGCGCACACCGCCCTTGTCGGCGCTGGCCACCATGGAGGCGTAGGCGCGCAGAGCCTTCGACACCTCGCGCTTTCGCTGCAGGGGGCGCATGGGGCGCGCAGCCAGTTCGGCATCCGTCAGCTTGACGCTGATGCTGCGCGAGGGGATGTCGATGACGATGATGTCGCCGTCCACAATTTTGCCGATGGCACCGCCCGACGCGGCCTCGGGCGAAATGTGGCCGATGCTCAGACCCGAAGTGCCACCTGAGAAACGGCCGTCGGTAATCAGGGCGCAAGCCTTGCCCAGATGGCGGCTCTTGATGTAGGAGGTGGGATAGAGCATTTCCTGCATGCCCGGCCCACCCTTGGGCCCCTCGTGGGTGATGACCACCACGTCGCCGGCCTGCACTTCGCCGCCCAGTATGCCTTCGCAGGCTGCATCTTGCGAGTCGTAGACGCGGGCCGGCCCTTCGAAATGCCACAGGCTCTCGTCGACGCCCGCCGTCTTGACCACACAACCGTCGGCTGCAATGTTGCCGAAGAGCACGGCTAAACCGCCGTCGCGGGTGTAGGCATGCTCCAAGTCGCGGATGCAGCCCTCAGCACGGTCGGTGTCGAGCGTGGGCCAGGTGGCGCTCTGCGAACCCATCTGCGTGCTGAATTTTCCCGCAGGGGCACAACTGTAAATGCGCTGGGCCTCGGGATTGACCGCGGCACCCGTGATGCTGTACTTCTGCAAGTCGTCGCCCAGCGTGGCGCCGTTCACGCGGTAAGATGTGAGGTCGAGCAGGTCGCCCTTGGCCAGTTCGCCGAGGATACCCATGACGCCACCGGCACGGTTGCACTCCTGCACGGAGTAGCGCGTGGTGTTGGGCGAGAGTTTGCACAAGCAGGGCACGCGGCGGCTCAGGGCGTCGATGTCCTGCATCTTGAAGTCTACGCCCGCCTCGTGGGCCACCGCCAGCAGGTGCAGCACGGTGTTGGTGCTGCCGCCCATGGCAATGTCGAGGGTCATGGCGTTCATGAAAGCCTGACGCGTGGCTATGCTGCGGGGCAGCACGGAGGCGTCGCCCTCACCGTAGTAGCGCATGGCGTTTTTCACCACCAGCGCTGCTGCATCGCGAAAGAGCTGCGTGCGCCCCTCGTGCGTGGCCACAATCGTGCCGTTGCCGGGGAGCGACAGACCGAGAGCCTCGGTGAGGCAATTCATAGAGTTGGCGGTGAACATGCCCGAGCAGGAGCCGCAGCCAGGACAGGCGCGGGCTTCCACCTCTGCCAGTTCGGCATCGTCTACGGTAGCGTCGGCACCTTTCACCATGGCCGTGATGAGGTCCACGTTCTCGCCCTTGTAACGGCCAGCCTCCATCGGGCCGCCGCTCACAAAGACGGTGGGAATGTTGAGGCGCATGGCGGCCATGAGCATGCCCGGCGTAATTTTGTCGCAGTTCGAGATGCACACCAGCGCGTCGGCCTTGTGGGCGTTCACCATATACTCCACCGAGTCGGCAATCATGTCGCGTGAAGGCAGGGAGTAGAGCATACCGTCGTGGCCCATGGCGATGCCGTCGTCAATGGCGATGGTGTTGAACTCGGCGGCGTAGCATCCCAACTTCTCAATTTCGCTGCGCACCATTTGCCCCACCTCGTGCAAGTGGGTGTGGCCGGGAACAAACTGTGTAAAGGAGTTGGCAATGGCGATGATGGGTTTGCCAAATTGCTCGCGCTTCATGCCTGTGGCCATCCACAGGGCACGGGCGCCGGCCATGCGGCGGCCTTCGGTGCTGAACGCGCTACGTAAGGGTATTTTCATGCTCATAAATATCGATTATGTCAAACGCGCGGGACATAGGTTGATGCTTGCCGCGCGCTCTAAAAGGTTTAGTCAGTCTTTCCCTGTGCCTGATGGACGCTGCAAAGTGTGCACAGCGCGCCAAGGGGCATCGGATTTTGCAAATGTAAGCATTTATTCAACACAAGCCGTCTTTTTGTTATGAAATATTGAGGAAAACCGCATTTCTCCCTGTTCCTTGCACACTTTGCTTGCAGAAGTGTAGAAAAGCGGTATGCAAAAGCCCATCGGGGGCGGCGCTCTGCGAAGAGGCCGTCCCCGATGGGTATAAAGAAGCAGCTTGCGCTTACTTCAGTTTTTCATTGAAATAGGCTTCGAGGGTGCGGAAGAGCTGCAGGCGCGTACCACCGCCGTTGATGAAGTGGTTGCGGTTGGTGTAGACCTGCTGGCGGAAGAGCGTACCCTGCTGTACGTAAGCCTCGCTCACTTCGGTGAAGTTGCGGAAGTGCACGTTGTCGTCGGCCGTACCGTGGATGAGGAGCAGGTCGCCATGCAACTGGCCAGCGCGCTGAATGGGGTTGACGGCATAACCGTCGGCATTCTCCTTGGGTGTACGCATGTAGCGCTCGGTGTAGACGGTGTCGTAATACTTCCAGTTGGTGGGGGCTGCCACGGCCACGCCGGCGCAGAATACGGGACGGCCCTCGCTCATGGACATGAGGGTGTTGAAACCGCCGAAGCTCCATCCCCAAATGGCGATGTGCGCCTTGTCCACGTAGGGCAGCGTACCGAGATAGGTGGCTGCCTCCACCTGGTCGTGCGATTCCTTTTCACCCAGACGCAGGTAGGTGCACTTCTCAAATTCGGCACCACGGCAGCCTGTGCCGCGGCCGTCTACGCAGACGTAGATGAAGCCCTGCTGCGCCATGTAGCTCTCGAAGAGGCCGCCACCGAAGAAGCCGTAGTTCCAAGCATCCTTCACCTCCTGCGAACCAGGACCGGAATACTGGTACATGATGACAGGGTACTTGCGGGCGGGGTCAAAGTCACGCGGTTTCACCATCCAGCCGTTGAGCGCCACGCCGTCGGCCGTGGTAAAGGTGAAGAACTCCGTTTGGCCGCGCACAGCATCCACGCGGCTCTTCAGGGAAGCGTTGTCCTCGAGCGTGGCGAGCACCTTGCCGCCATCGGCCTGCCGCAGCGTGGTGACGGGGGGCTGCTGGGCCGAGGAGTAGATGTTGAGGTAATACTTCATCGACTTGCTGAACAAAGCGCTGTGGGTGCCCACCTCGCTGCCGAGTTTCTGCTGGCGACCCTTACGGTCGGTTACGTAGACGGCGGTGCGCAGGGGGCTCTCCTTGTGGGCGGCATAGTAGAAGGCGCCCGACTTGGCATCGTAACCGTAGAAGTCGGCCACATCATAGTCGCCCTTGGTCACCTGGCGCTCTAACTGGCCGCCGAGGGTGTACCAATAGATGTGCTTATAGCCGTCGCGGTCGGAGATATAGGCAAAGTGGTCGCCGTAGAACTTGAGGCTTCCATAGGCTGTTTCGGGCACATAGCGCTCGTTCTCCTCACGCACGGCAAGCTTGCACTCGGTGCTGAGCGGGTTGGCCATGTAGATGTCCATGCGGTTCTGGTGGCGGTTGAGGGTGACGACGGCGAGTTTCGTGGGGTCGTCAGTGGCAAAAATGCGGGGCACATAGCCATCGGCGTCCAAGGGCAGTTTGAGCGTACGCGTCACGCGGTCCTTCACGTCGTAGGTCAGCACCGTCACGCGGCTGTTCTGCGCGCCGGCCACGGGGTACTTGTAGCGGAAGGCACCAGGATATTCGTCGTTGTCGGCATACGTGGGGCTGGCTCCCTTATACATGGGAATGGTGTACTCAGGCACGTCGCTCTCGTCGTAGCGCACCCAGGCCAGCACGCGGCTGTCGGCCGTGAAGTCGAACGAGCAGTTGGTGGAAAACTCCTCCTCGTTCACCCAGTCGGGAATGCCGTTCAGCACCTCGTTGCGCTTACCGTCCTTGGTCACCTGCGTCTCGGCATTGCCGTAGAGCAGTTTCACAATGAAGAGGTTATTGTCGCGGGCAAAGGCAATGAGCGTGCCGTCGGGCGAGAAGCGCGGCGCCTGCTGCGCACCACCGTCGCTCAGCGGGGTGAGCGTGCGGTTGTCCACCTCATATATATAATAGGTAGCGGTATAGGAACGGCGGTAAATCATTTTCGTGTTCGTACGCACCAGGATGCGCTTTTCATCGGGCGACATCACGTAGCCGTCGATGCTCTGCAACTTCACCTTCCCCTTCACATTCTCCACGTCGAAGAGGGTTCCTACCTCCGCACCCGTCTTGAAGGAGTGGCGCACGATGCGCCGGCCTCCGTCGGCCAGTTGGGTGTAGCTTTCGCCGTCGTTCAAGGGGTTCACGCCGTAGACGTACGAAGGATAATACGCACCGTTCACCACGTCGGGCAGGGTGAGTTGTGCCTCTTGTGCCTGGGTGGGCGCGCTGCTTCCGAGCACAAAGGTGGCAGCCAGAGCAAGCATCATACTTTTCACGTTTTTCATGCAATGTATGGTTTTGTGCGGGATGCCTTGTCCCGCTTGGTTCACAGTCATGCGGATGCGTTTCTGAGGGGTGTGAAATGCCTTAGCCAGCCCTCGGCGCACGCGCTTTGGCGCAAAGGTAAAACTTATTTCTGTGAACGCCGCGCCTGGCTATGCTTTTCGTTTCAAGGCGGTGCAAATCACGTTTTACACGGGCCTCAGGGGGCAGTTGCTTGGGGCTTTGCAAGTAAAAAACGGGGGTAAGGCTTGCAGGTAACGGGGGTAATGCGTACTTTTACACACCTAAAAAGGCATAGTTTGCGGCGTGCGCGGTGCACACGGCGGCTGTGCCACATGCTATCTTATGACTCCCTACAGCGATTTTGATTACCGTGTAGAGCCCTTCACCGAGGATGTGGCGGGTCGCATTTCGTGGGGCAACTTGGGCAACATCATGCTGCGTTGCGCCTCCATGCACGCTGGGCTTCATGGCTTTGGCTACGAGGATATGATTAAGGGCCACCATGTGTGGGTTCTTTCGCGCCTTGTCATCGACATCGAGGAACGTCCGCGCAGCGGCGAGCCTTTCAGCATACGCACTTGGGTAGACAAACTCTACCGCCAGTTCACCGACCGCCACTTCAGCGTGCTACGCCCCGACGGCTCGGCCTACGGACACGCCTCGAGCATCTGGGCCCTCATCGACACCGAAACGCGCCTGCCGGCCGACCTCACACAATTGCCCGAGGGCAGTTTTGCCGACATCTTGATGCCCGGCACCACGCCACCCATTGCCCCCATGGCCCGCATGCGTATGAAGGAGCCGCAACTGGTGGCCACGCACAAGGCGGCCTACTGTGATCTCGACATCAACGGGCACGTCAACTCCATACGTTACATTGAACTGATGCTGAACCGCCTCGACGCCGACGCCGTGCGGAGCCGCGGCGTGCGACGCATAGAGGTGGCCTACTGCCTGGAGGCGTACTGCCACGACGAGCTGCAGATATGGACGGCAGCCGACGAGGCAAACCCTGCCCGTACCCTCTTTGAAATACGCAAGACCACGGGCGAAGTGGTAGTCAAGGCAGCCTTTACACTGCGTGCCTGAGGCCGTCGTGGCCTGCTGCCCGTCCGCGTCAGCATCCATTCTTCATACTCTTATCCCTCATGCTTATGAAACGCTTCGTATTTCTCCTTTGCATGATGCCCATGGCGCTGTGGGCACAGACTGATGCTGCGCCGCAACTGGCTGGCGTGTGGCAGCAGATACAGGTTGTTAAACAAAAGCAGCACCCCGTGAAGCTCCCCGTATGGAAGGTGCTTCAAGAGAGCGGTGCCTTCTGCACCTTCCTCATTGCCAACCAGTCGGGGCAGAGCATCATCACCAACGAGGGCCGCTACGAACGCCTGAACGACTCTACCTATGTGGAGCACGTCACGGGCTCCATTACCGACCCCGACCTGGTGGGACACGACAACGTGATTTCCTACCGCTTCAAGGGGCCTGACCGCCTCGAGGTGCACTACCAAATACCCGGCGCTACCCACGAGGGACGCGAAACGTGGGTGCGCGTCAAACTGCAGATGCCCTCGGACGAGGACTGACGCCCCCACTCCTCACACCAGAGCAGGCCAGCACACCGCTCCCCTGCCCTGATGCACGACATCAACACATCAAAAACTTTATACATTTTCTTTCATGGGAAAAGTTCTCATCATCGGCGCCGGCGGCGTAGCCACGGTAGCCGCCCACAAAGTGGCCAAGAACACCGACGTGTTCAGCGAAATCATGATTGCCAGTCGCACCAAGTCGAAGTGCGATGCCATTGTCAAGGCCATCGGCCGTCCTGACATCAAAACAGCACAAGTGGATGCCGACAGCGTGGAACAGCTCTGCGCCCTCTTCAACGAGTTCAAGCCCGACCTCGTGATGAACCTCGCCCTGCCCTACCAGGACCTCACCATCATGGAGGCATGCCTGCAGTGCGGATGCTCCTACCTCGACACAGCCAACTACGAGCCTAAGGACGAGGCTCACTTCGAGTACTCCTGGCAGTGGGCCTACAAGGAACGCTTCGAGCAGGCCGGTCTGACCGCCATCCTCGGCTGCGGCTTCGACCCCGGTGTGACGAGCATCTATACCGCCTACGCCGCCAAGCATCATTTCGATGAAATCCAGTATCTCGACATCGTAGACTGCAACGCCGGCAACCACCACAAGGCGTTCGCCACCAACTTCAACCCCGAAATCAACATCCGCGAAATCACACAGAAGGGTCTTTATTGGGAAAACGGACAGTGGGTGGAAACCGAACCGCTTGAAATTCACCGCCCGCTGACCTACCCCAACGTAGGCCCGAAAGAGAGCTACCTGCTGCACCATGAGGAAATCGAGAGTCTGGTGAAGAACTATCCTACCATCAAGCGCGCCCGCTTCTGGATGACTTTCGGCCAAGAGTATCTCACACACCTTCGCGTCATTCAGAACATCGGCATGGCCTCCATCGTACCCATCAACTACGAGGGTCACGAAATTGTGCCCCTGCAGTTCCTCAAGGCCGTGCTGCCCAACCCGCAGGACCTCGGCGAGAACTACGACGGTGAAACGAGCATAGGTTGCCGCATCCGCGGTTTGAAGGACGGCAAAGAACACACCTACTACGTCTACAACAACTGCTCGCACCAGGCTGCCTACGAGGAAACGGGCATGCAGGGCGTAAGCTACACCACGGGCGTGCCCGCTTGCATCGGTGCCCGCATGTTCATGCTGGGTCTTTGGAAACGTCCCGGCGTGTGGAACGTGGAGGAGTTCGACCCCGATCCCTTCATGGAAGAACTCAACAAGCAGGGCCTTCCCTGGCACGAAATCTTCGACGGCGACCTGGAACTGGACTAATCAGCCACTTGTCACTGCCTACCCGTCACCGCGGGCATCCTCTCCGATGTGGAGGGTTGCCCGCGGTGACGCTTTTGTGTTTGTAAAACCCTCGGCCAGCGGTGCTCGCAGCAGTCAGCCCGCCTTGCGCAACTGATGATGCCCCCTTCGCCACGTTCCGCCGGTTCTCCCCTTGGAGCGGGAAGTTGTGGCAAGCCACACACGATTGCGGGGCTTTCGGAGGATGAAAAAGCGCATCGCCAAAGGGCGCGGAGCATTCCCCCTACCAACTGGTAGCATAACATGAAACTAACCCGTTTTCACAAGACCGGAAACGGGAATGGACACTGGCTTCGCCATGTCAAGAAGGGGCTTCGTTCGTTGTCCACGGCCGTGGGCAACGTTGTCCACGGCCATGTGCAACGTCGTCCACGGCCATGTGCGACGTTGCCCACGGCCGTGAACAACGCACAAGCCCCGTGGCTACTACCGCCACGCCCGTGTCCGTAGCGATGATCCGACACATCGCCAGCCCTACGGCCTTTGCCTTGCACGTCGTTCGGTTTGCAGCCACGCTGCCCGCATGTTGGAGAGGAAACGCACGGGCGATGGAGGGCGCGGAGAGGGAGACCTACGGATATGAAGAAATCCCCTACGCAAGAGGGTTGCGTAGGGGATTTCTCGTGCCATGCTGCAGCGGCGGAAGGCTTCAGCGTGAGGGGCACGTGAGGGTACTACTTGATGACGTGCTTACCGTAGTCAACACCACGCAGCTGGTAGTATTCGCTTTCCTTCTGCAAACGGTTGAGGAAGTCGTTGTACTTGCGCAGGGACTGGGGCGTCCATCCTGCCTCTGCCACGGCGGCCAGACGCGGGAACATGAGATATTCTACCACGTTGGGCTCTTCCACCCATTCCGTCCAGAAGTTGGCTTGCACGCCCATGTAGCGCTTCTGCAGGTCGGCATCGACGCCGGCCATGGGCACGTAGTTGTAGACGGCCTCCACGGTTTCGGTGCCATGCCCCTGCGAGCGCGGCTCGGTTTTGAGGTCGCTCTGGCGGCGGTTGATGTAATAGGGAATCTGTGGCGTCAGGATGGTGCGCAGCCCACGCTGAGCGGCATCCTTGGCGGCGGCATCGGCACCCACCCATGCCATGATGGTGATGTCGGTGCCCAAAGGAGCGGTGTTGCCGTGCAGCACCTCATTCCAGAAGATGAGCTTGCGCTGCTGTGCTTGCGGCTTGGCTGCGATGTGGTCCTGCAACTGACGGTAGAAGTGGATTTGCAGGTCGCGGTACTTGGTAGACCCTATCTCAGCCAGTTGCTTCTGGCAGTCGGCATTCTGTTCCCACTTGTTGGTAGGACACTCGTCGCCACCCAGGTGCAGGTAGCCGAAGGGGAAGATGTCGGTGAGTTCGTCGACCACATCCTTGGCAAACTCTACGGCCTTGGGGTTCGACACGTTGATAACATCGGCCGAAACACCCTGCCAGAGCCACACCTCGTGCGCGTTCTGGGGGTCGCAAGCCAGGAACTCGGGATAGGCAGCCACAGCAGCCTGCGAGTGGCCGGGAATGTCGACCTCGGGCACAATTTCAATGAAACGTTCGCGGGCATAAGCCACGATTTCGCGGGCATCCTGCTGCGTGTAGAAGCCGCCGTAGCGCTGGCCGTCGGGCTTCACCTCGCCCCAGCCCAGCACCTTGCTGTTACGCCAGGCACCCACCTCGGTGAGACGGGGGTATTTCTTGATTTCGATGCGCCAGCCTTGGTCCTCGGTGAGGTGCCAATGAAAGCGGTTGAGCTTGTAGGCTGCCATCACGTCGAGCAGTTTTTTGATTTCGTCCTTGCCGAAGAAGTGGCGGCCCTCATCGAGCATGAAACCGCGCCAGCCGAAGCGGGGCTCATCGCTGATGCTGACTGCAGGCAGGGTGAGCTTCGTGCCCTTGGGCACGGGCTGGCCGGCCAGCACGGCACGCGTGGGCAGCAACTGCTGCAAGGTTTGCAGGGCGTAGAAGAAGCCTGCAGGACGCGCGGCCTCGATGCACACCTGCTTGGGGGTTACCTGCAAGGTGTAGGCTTCGGGGCCGAGCTGGCTATTGAGTTTGAGCAGCAGGGCGGCCTTTCCAGCCTCAGCCTCCTTGCACTGCACGCCGGCTGCGGCCTGCAGTTTCTCGGCAAAACGGTTGAACACAAGGCGTATGCTGTCGCCGGGATAGGCATCGGTGTAGACATTCACCTTTTTTGAAAACACAAACGTGCCGTCGCCCTCTTGGCACACGGCCGGACGGGGAATGACCTGCAGTACGCCGTCGGCCCACATGGGCAGGGCACAAAGAGCAAGCAGGAGTGCAAAGAATTTGTTCTTCTTCATGGTATAGAATAAGGTTTGATGTGATGACTGCGATGAGGCAGACGGTGCTTACTGGTCGTCGTTCTTGACGTAACCTTGATATTCCTCGGGCAGGGCGTCCATGATGACGCGGTAACTCTCGTCCATGGTACGCTTGATTTCGGCTGCACTCTGCTCAGTGGGGAAGATGGGTTTGTGAATGACCATGCGCATGGCATGATGGTGCACGAAGTTGATGCCTGCCATACGGGTGAGCACGTCGAACGAGCCGTCGATGGTGATGGGCACGACGGGCAACTGGAGGTCGTTGGCCAACTGGAAGGCACCGCGGCGAAAGAATCCCATATGTCCCGTAAAGGTGCGCGAGCCCTCGGGGAAGACTACGAGCGACGTGCCGCCCTGCAGCGTATGGCGTGCCTGCTCTACGGTGTCGTGAATGGCACGGGGCCCCGACTTGTCAACAAAGATGTGGCGTGCCTTGTAGCAGGCATAGCCAATGAGGGGCGCACGACGCAGGGACTTCTTCATCATCCACTTGAAGTTGCGGCCCAAGTAGCCGTAGACGAGGAAGATGTCCATGGGTCCCTGGTGGTTGGCCACGAACACGTAGCTCTGGTGCTTGTCGATGTGCTCATGGCCCTCCACGTGGATGGGTAGCAGGAGTATGCGGCACATGAAGCGACCCCACAGACTGCCGGGATAGTAACCCCAGAAGTGGGCGTTGAAAAGGCAGCCAACAGCCGTGACAAGGGCCGTAAGGGCCGTAGCCACAAGGATGAGCGGCAGGGCTATGAACAACTGATAGAGTTTGTAAAGCATGGTTGTCTGTGTTGTCGGTTGTTTCCGTCAAATCCCTAACGGGGCATTCCTTGGATTTCATCCGACCTTTTCTCGCCATGGCATCGCTCAAAGCCTGTCAGCTTTGGGCGAGCTCATTTGGCTTAACGAAAAGGTTTTATATAATTAAGGAGTGGCAGGCTGCGCGTTAGCGTGTAAAGCATACGGCCTGTCCGCGGAACTTCTCGTCGGTGACGTGGCCGCGGTTGTAGATGGGAAAACCGTTGCAGAAGGTGCGCTCCACGCGCCAGCGGAAGGAGTGTCCCTCGAGCGGACTCCAGTTGCAGGTGCTCTGTATGCGGTTGGGGGTAAGCGTCCAGGGGCTTTGCGGCCGCACCATCACGAGGTCGGCCATGTAGCCCTCGCGCAGGTAGCCGCGGTTCTCCACGGAGAGGAGGGTGGCGGGGTTATGACACATGAGCTGCACGAGCCTTTCGAGCGTCAGTACGCCAGCGTCGACCAGTTCGAGCATGCTCACGAGCGAGAACTGGATGAGGGGCATGCCCGAGGCTGCCTTGACACAGCCGCCCACCTTTTCGCGCAGGGTGTGCGGGGCGTGGTCGGTGCCAATGGTGTAGATTTTACCCGTGGAAAGTGCTTGGCGCAGGGCGTCGCGGTCGTCGGCCGTCTTGATGGCGGGATTCACCTTGATGCGTGTGCCAAGGCGCTGGTAGTCGGCCTCGGTGAAGAGCAGATGCCCCACGCAGGCCTCGCCCGTGATGAGCGCGTCGTTGGCGGGAATCATGTCGACCTCCTCACGGGTGCTGAGATGCGCCACATGCAGACGCTTTTGCCACGTGCGAGCCAATTCGATGGCCTGACGGGTGCTCCGCACACAGGCTTCGCGGCTGCGAATGGCGGCGTGGTGGATGACCGAGGGGTCAGGGCCATACTGCGCCATGGCCTGCTGCATGTTGTGGGTGATGAGCGCGGTGTCTTCGCAATGCGTCATGATGGGCAGACGGGCATGCTCGAATACGGCATTGAGCACGCGCTCGTTTTCGACCAGCATGCCGCCCGTCGACGAGCCCATGAAGAGTTTGATGCCCGCCACCTTGCGGGGGTTGAGGCGCTCGAGTTCGTAAGCGTTGCCCGCGGTGGCACCGAAGAAGAAGCCGTAGTTGACCACGCTCTTGTGAGCGGCAATACGGCATTTCTCGCCGAAGGCCTCGAGCGTGGTGGTTTGCGGCACGCAGTTGGGCATATCGAACACGGTGGTGACGCCGCCCGCCGCTGCCGCACGGCTCTCGCTGGCAAAGTCGCCCTTGTGGATGAGGCCGGGGTCGCGAAAATGCACGTGGTCGTCGATGACGCCAGGCAGCAGGTAACAGCCGCTACCGTCGATGATTTCGTCGGCAGGAATGACGGGGTCGGCATCCTGACCCTCAATAATTTCATCAATGCGGTTGTCGTCAATCACAAGGGTGCCGAAGAGGCGGCGCCCCTCGTTCACCATCGTGACATTCTTGATTTGTGTACGAAAATGCATGGGTCTTTACCTTATCAATCAAAACGACGAAAAAATGCGAACCGCTCAGGCTTGTGCCTTGCGCGGCTTGATTTTGCCCAAAAGGGCTGCCAGACGCAGACGCATCACGCCGAAGAGGGCTTCGCTGAAGATGCCGCCGCTCATTTTGCTGGTGCCCAACTGGCGGTTGACAAAGATGACGCTCTCCTCCTTGAGTTTGAAGCCGAGGCGCTTGGCGGTGAACTTCATTTCAATCTGGAAGGCATATCCCTTGAAGCGGATGGCATCGAGGTCGATGGTTTCGAGCACATGGCGGCGGTAGCACACGAAGCCCGCGGTGGTGTCGTGCACGTCGAGCCCTGTGACGAACTGCACGTATTTCGAGGCGTAGTAACTCATGAGCACACGTCCCATGGGCCAGTTCACCACATTGACGCCCGTGACATAGCGCGAGCCTACAGCCACATCGTAGCCCTCATCGGCACAAGCGCGATAGAGGCGCGGCAGGTCGTGAGGGTCGTGGCTGAAGTCGGCATCCATCTCGAAGATATAGTCGTAGCCTTTTTCAATAGCCCAACGGAAACCCGTGATGTAGGCCGTGCCCAATCCGAGTTTGCCCGCACGCTTGATGAGGTGTAGTTCGTCGGCAAACTCCGTAGCCATGAGCCTCTCCACAATGGCGGCCGTACCATCGGGCGACCCGTCGTCAATGATGAGCACATGGAAGGGGTGCTCCTGGGTCAGTACGGCGCGGATGATTTGCTCCACGTTTTCCTTCTCATTATAGGTGGGAATAATCACCACGCTGTCACTCTTCTTCATAAGTAGTCAAGAGATTGTTGTAGGGTTGCTGCAAGTAAATGCACTGCAAAAGTAAGAAAAATACAGTGAGAATTATTACTTTTGCCCAAGCAAAGCATAGGACGCACGGAATATGCCTTGTTTTTCATCACAAAGGCCACAAGGCCACAAAACGATTTTACCCTCAATAAATATGAAGAAGAACTTGATTTTGGCCGCACTCGTCGCCCTCATGGCGGTGCCTGCTGCGGCCCAGCACTACGATATAGAAGGCACGGTGCCTGCCGGCATTACCAAGGTGTATCTGCGCTACGTGGGCGAACGTGAGAAGGCCGACAGCGCTGAGGTGAAGGAGGGCCGCTTCCGCCTGGCGGGCGACGCCCAAGGCCACGACTTCGCCTTTGTCACCACGCCCGACGGCGAGGGCGTAGCGCTGGTGCTTGACGGCAAGGCACAGGTGACGCTGCGCGAGGACATGATGTCAGGGCAGCCAGGCACCGTGGGCGGAAGTGCCGAAAACGACAGCCTGAACGCCTACACGGAGCGCATGATAGCCTGTTACCGCACCATGAATGCGCTGCGCGAAGAATACAATGCGCTGCGTGCCAAAGGCGAGGTGACTGAAGCCGACGAGCAGCGCATGGACCGCGAATACGAGGCCGCCGAAAAGGCCCTCGCCGCTCTCACCCGCCAGGCCTGCACCGAACACCGCGACATGAAGTTCCCCGCCTTTCTGCTTTCCTCGAATTACAGCGTGATGGAACGTGAGGAGGTGATAGCACTGGCCGAAGAGGGGAATCCGCGCTTCATGCAAACCAGCATCATGAAGCGCTTGGCGGCCGCCATTGAGGGATGGAAACGCCAGGCCGTGGGCCGCATGTTTACCGACCTCACGCTCGACGACCCCGACGGCAAGCCACACGCGCTGAGCGAATATCTGGGCAAGGGCAACTACGTGCTCATCGACTTCTGGGCCTCATGGTGCGGCCCCTGCCGCAGGGAAATGCCCACGGTGAAAGCGGCCTACGAGAAGTATCACGCCAAGGGATTTGACGTGGTGGGCCTCTCCTTCGACCAGGACAAGGCAGCGTGGACCAACTGCATTAAGAGCATGGAACTGCCTTGGCATCACCTGTCGGACCTCAAGGGCTGGCAGAGCGCTGCAGGCTCTACCTACGGCATCAACTCCATTCCTGCCACGCTGCTTATCGGACCCGACGGCAAAATCGTAGCCAGCGGTCTGCGCGGCGAAGAACTGGAAAAGAAACTCGCCGAGATTTATCAATAAGACAGGAGGAGGGGCTGCGTGCACCCGCACCGCATTTTGCGGAAGCCTTCGCCACATGCCGCCCACTTTATTTCACCCACACCAAAAGCCACGCTCATGAATGCTTCAGACCAGACTTTGCAACAGATAGAACGCGCCCTGCGAAAGGCGGCTTCGAAATTCCCCGCACAGGCTGAGTGCTACCCGCTCACCGACCTGCACCTGCAAGTGAAGCAGGAGAGCGGCGAACTCCTTGTATTCGACGACGACGACAACGAACTCACGCGCTGCGTAGTGGAAGCGTGGATTGGCAACCAGTCAGAAACCTTCTACGACGAGGTGCAACCCATCTTGATACAGGTGCTGCAGGCCATCAGTGAGGTGACAGAACACGTGGCCATTCTCAAGCCCTACTCCTACGTACTCATTGGCGAGGATAAGGAAACCATTGCCGACCTCATGCTGGTGGACGACGACACCATTGTGCTCAGCGGCGACCTGATGCAAGGGCTCGGCGAGGACCTCGACAAATTCTGGGAGGATCTGGCGGGCCGCGACGCACGCTGAGACCTTCGCTAACAAAACCTATCCACAAACAGGAGGCTGCCCACGCATGGGGACAGCCTCCTGTTTGTAATAGGGGTACACCTGATGGCCTTTATTCCATCTCGGCATCGGTTTCCTTCTCGGTAGCCGCTTTCTGATACTCCGACGGCGTCATACCGTTGATACGGCGGAAGGCGCGTATGAAACTGGCACTGCTGGTGTAGCCCACATCCTGGTAGATGGCCTGTATGGTGTGGTTGCCGTAGTGCTCTGTATCCGACAACAGGCGGCAAGCCTCACGCACTCGAATTTCGTTGATGAGCATGCGGAAGTTCTTGCCGTAGGTTTCGTTGATAATCATCGACACGTATTTCTGGTTCGTGCCCACATATTCGGCCAGCATGTTCACGTTGAAGTCGGGGTTGCCTATCAGTTTCATGTCGCAAAGGGCCCGCTCTAACTTATACTTGATGATGGGCCACTGCTGGTCGTCGTGCGAGTCGTGAGTGGCGGCGGCATCGGTCTGAGGCTCAACCTCGGCGGTGGCGGCAGCGTCGGCAGTAGCGGGCACACGGGCCGGCTCTGACTGCTGCGCGGCGGGCGTCAGCTCGGGCAGGACCTCGGCCACCTGGTCGCGCAAGTCACGATAACGCACATCCGATTGGAACACGCGGCGGTTGGCCTCGACCACTGCGCGGTGGGCCTGGCGCAAACGGCGATTGGTGCGTATCACCATGATCACCGCCACACAGAGGGCTGCGATGAGACTCACGCACAACACAATGACCCACCACTGGCGGGTAATGGTGTGGCGCAGACGGCCCGTAAAGGCGTTCTGCTGGTCGTCCTCATAGTTGGCCAGTGTAGCGGTGGCGCGGGCCAGCCCCTTGCGGTTGAACACGCTGTCGGCCAGCGAGAGGCAGCGGTGCTTGTACTCCTCGGCCAGTTGTTCGTTGCCCAGCAGGTGGTAGGCTTCGGAGAAGAGGCGGTACACCGTGACAAGAAAGCCTTGGTTTGCGCGGGCCTCGGCGTTTTGCAGGCAACTTTCGGCACAAGCAAGTGCCTGCTCGCCCTTTTGCAATTCAAGGTAAATAAGCCCCATTTCGCAGTATTGGCAGGCCAAGAGCATACCCTTGTCGCCATGCTGCTGGAGCACGCCTATCAGCCGTTCGTGTACCTTGAGAGCCTGTGTTCTGTCGCCTCGCAGCCTCAGCACGCGGGCTTTGTTGTAAAGCAGGAACACGTCGGTGGTGTCGTCCTGCACCAATTCCTGCTGTTTCTGAAAATAGCGCTCGGCCTGCTTCACATCGCCCAGACGGCAGTAGGCGCCCACAATGTTCGAGAGGAAGTGCTTCTGCAAATCTGTAAAACCCAACTGCACCGCCAGGTCGTAGCCCCGATGCATGTAGCGCAGACTGCGTTCGTACTCGTCGCACGAGAAGTAGACCGTGCCAATGTAGCCCAGCGCCCGCACTTGCGATTTTTCGTCGCTTTCGGCTTCGGCTTGCTGCACGGCCTTGGTAAAACAGTTGAGAGCCTGCGGCAGATTGTTCTCACGCATACAGACTATGCCCTCTTTTACCAGCCCTTGCGCCGCGCCGCCTCCCGCACCACGCTGTGCGAACAGGGTGGCGGGCACGAGCCAAAACAAGAGGGTGAGTATGTAATAAACGAGGTATTTCATGTAGGTGTAGATTGTCTGCGAGCACCCTTGCGGCCTCCTGCTGCAAGGGTGCTCAAATATGTTGCAAAGTTAAAAATTTCTTCACAAAAGGGCTTGCACTGTGCGGTTTTCATGTTTTTGAACTTTCAATTCATGAATTGAAACATATTGTCAGCCTCTTTTTGCCGCATCAAAGTGGCAGATAATATACATTTGCAAAGAGTGCAAAGCGTAGAGCAAGCACCGTGACAGACGGAGCTCTCGTATTCTTGACTTTTGGCACGCGCTGCTCGGTTATGCAGGCTTCGTCCCATTTTTAACAGGTAGGCGCCGCTTCATTTTGCAAAAATTGCTCTCCTTTGAGCCACGCGTTACACCTAAGCACCGGCCACGGCCACTCCTTTATATATATAATAAGGCGAGATGCCCTCGCCGCTTGTGCGCTATCCGCCTCAAGATTTTGACTTTTTCCCAAAAACTAAATTCATACCTATGAAACAAACTATACGCTCAAAACGTACCCTTGGCAGTTTGCTGTTAGCTGGCAGCTTGGCCTTTTCATTCGTCACGGCCTCGGCGCAAGTCGGCGGCGCGGGCGAAACCTACCGCGTGAGCACCGCGCAGCAGAAGCGGGGCGTGCTGTTGGAGGAGTTTACAGGCATTCACTGCGGCTACTGCCCGCAGGGTCACGCCGTGGGGCACACCCTGATGCGCGCCACCGACCTCATCACCGTGGTAGCCGTGCACGCTGGCTATTTTGCCGTGCCGCAAATGGACGAGCCTGACTTCCGCATCGAGGAGGGCGAGGCACTGAACACCTATTTCGGCGTGTCGAGCTACCCCTCGGGCTTGGTGAACCGCCAGTGGTTCACGGACCACGGTACCTACGTTACGGGCCGTAGCTCCTGGACGGCTGAAACGAAGAGGCTCTCGGCCGAAGACGCGCCGCTCAACCTGCTGGCCACCGCCACTTACCACCACGACACCCGACTGGTGGACGTGCGTGTGGAGGGCTACTTCACCGCCTCCATACAGAGCGACAGTCTGGCACTCAACGTGCTCTGGACGCAGAACAACATCATAGGTCCGCAGAACGGCGGCAACATGGGCGAGGAATACGTTCACCAGCACATGCTCCGCGGCTTTGTGTCGCCACTGTGGGGCGACGCCCTGCCCGTCAACCCCGCGGCGGGCACCTATTTCGCCAAGAATTACAGTTTCACGCTGCCCTCCCAGTTGAATGAGGCCGACGTGAAACCCGAAGATGTGCGTATTGTGGCCTTTGTAACAGACGGCAAGGGTGATGTGCAGCAAGTGACAAAATGCCTGCCTGCTTGCGAGGGTTACAGCGCACCTCTTTCGGCCTTGCTGGGTGAGCCGAAGATACCCATCGGCACGTACTACGGCTTCCAGTTTTTCGACGTAGAACTGCAGAGCACTACCACCGACACCATTCGCACCGCCACCTTCGACATCACGGTGAACGGCACCTCGCACACCGCCGAGTGGAGCGGCTGCCTGTCGCCCATGGAGACGCAGACGCTGCGTCTGCCCTGCTCCTACGACGTGGTGGAGAATGCTCTCAACTCCTGGCGCATCAGTTTGCAGTCGCTCAACGGCCAGGCCGCCAGTTGCGAGCCCTTGCAGGGCGACTTCTCCGCTCCCATCGCGGCCACGCCACAAATCAAACTGACGCTGAAGACGAACAAGGAGGCTTCTGACAACCACTTCCGCATACTCGATGCCGAGGGCAACGTGGTGAAGGAGTTCGGCCCCTTTGCCGACGGCGAAGTGACGAACCTCACGGAGGACTACACGCTCGAGCCTAACAAAGTCTACTGCTTCGAGGCAGCCGACGACTGGGGCAACGGCATCTACAGCCCCGCCGGCTACTACACCCTGCGCTCCTCCGACGGCAGCGTCATCCAGCAAGTCTACGAACTGCCTGCCTTCGGCGTACGCAGCTTCTTCACCACGACCAAAACAGCCGAAGCCATCCGCGAAGTCCTCACGGCCGAGGGTCGGGCCGAGGTGTTCGACCTCAACGGCCGTTCGCTCGGCACCATGCGCCCTGCCCGCGCCGCCCTGCCCGCCGGCATCTACCTGCTGCGCGACGTGCAGACGGGTCACACCACGAAATACATTGTGAAATAAAAGATACAGAACGCCACGCACCTGCATGGCTCCACCCCACTAACCCTGAGCCGCTCTTCACGGGGCGGCTCCCTAAACTTTCTTTTTTATGAGGAAAATACTACTCTCGCTCACCGCAGTGCTCCTTTCACTCACTGCTTCGGCGCAATGGACAGACTCCTACGAACAGGCTGTGCGCGCCTTGGGCCCCGGCAACGCCGACTCCTTCTACGAGAACCTCACCTTCACCACGTCGAAGGGCGACACTTACGTGCTCACTGTCCGCCCCAATGGTTTGGACGACTTCGGCCGTACACGTCTGGACTACCGCATGCAAATTCTCGACGCCAACGGACACCTTGTGCTGCCCGAGGGCGGCCAGAGCGTATGCAACTACGCCAACCGTTCGTACCTCGTGGTCAACACCACGGGCTATGTCGACAACGACAACAACTTCCTCGTCATTGCCCACGACGCACGCAACGCCGCACCTGACTCTGAGGACCTCAGCTACACAGTTTACAAATTCAACGCCAAGGGCGAGTCCTTGTGGGAACCCGTGATGCTGTGGGACGGCGAAACATTCGGGGGCAGCGCCGGCATCAACGTGACGCAGACCACCGATGGCGGCTACGTGTTCACTTGGTTGAGCTTCAGCATGACGGAAAATGCCCCCCAAAAAGTGCACATCGAGAAGGTATCGAAGGAGGGCAAGAGTGTGTGGAAGCGCACACTGAGCGACACGAAGAAGTCGTACGGCTACCCCTACGTGCAGGAATGCGGCGACAACGAGGTCATGCTCGTTTACCTCTACGGCTCCAACCAGACGGTGTATGCTCAGAAACTCACCGCCGATGGTCAGGACAGTTGGGAATCACCTGTCAAGGTGTACCAGGGCGGCTTCGACCAGATACCCATATGGACGCACCTCCAGGTAGAGAAGGCTCCTGATGGCGTCTTCATCGGCTGGCGCGACGACCGCAACTACGAGGACGTCTTCTCGGGCTACATCTCTTACATCAAGAAGGACGGTACCTACGGTTTCCCCAACACCTACAACGCCCTCAAGGTGAGCTACGCCAGCGAATACTCACGCATGGAGCCCCACATCGTGGTCGACGAAGCCCACCAGTGTCTTTACGCCATCTATCGCCAGTACAGCCAGGCCTACCAGAGTTACAAGGGCATCTTCATGCAGAAAATCGGCTTCGATGGCGACCTGAAATGGGGACCCGAGGGCGTGGCTGTAGTGCCCATTCAGAACAGCGTCGACCTGGGTTACTTCTCCATCCAGATGGCCGGCGACAACGAGGTGGCCGCCTTCTGGCAGCAGAATGTGGACAATGTCACCACCTCCTACTATCAGAAGTTTACGGCCGAGGGCGAACCCGTGTTCGAGGAGAACCTCTGCTTCAACCCTACCGCATCGACGAAGTTGGACCTCTGCTCCTCGCGCCTGCTTGAAGGCAAATATTGGGTGATGAGCTGGCTCGACTACTGCGACACGCAGGAAACCGACGCAAAGAAGCAGGCTGCCGTCTACCTCAACCGCCTCAACGTAGACGGCACCATGGGCGGCCTCTCCGAGGGCATCCGCCAGCTTCCCGCCACTACTGAAACCGACGCACCCACCGAAATCTACGACACCCACGGCCGCCGCGTGCCCGCTCTCGGCAGCAAGGGCGTCTACCTCGTGAAGCGCGGCCAGCACGTGCAGAAGGTCATTCGCTGACAACGCCAAGGGCTGGCAGGCACTCCTTTATATATATATAGGGCCGGTCCACCCATTTTCACAGCACTCTCTTATTAACCCCGTGCGCGGCGCCGACGGAAGGCAACGGCGGCTCCGCGCACACCAATTCTCTCATAGCTTATGAAGAAACTGTTTACATTGTTTGCCCTCCTGGCAACAGCGCTTGTGACCGTACAGGCTCAAGTGACGCAAGTCTACGGCTTTGAGTCAAAGCAGGGCACCTATACCGCTCTCACCGACGGTACGGCGCTGCCCTTCGCTGCTCAGGGCGAGGACTTCGATGAAAAGGTGTTTGCAGCCGACGGTTCGGTCATTCCCGATGCCGGCTCGTATGCAGGCATTCCCATCGGCTTCGACTTCAAGTTCAACAACCAGCTGATGAAGCAGTTCCTCATCACCTCCGGCGGTTGCATTCTGCTGGGCGGCGATGCTGTCAACGTTATCAGCACCAACTCCAACGGCTACTTTGCCCTTGCCACCGACGAACAGGGTGAAAACGTTATTGGCTGTGGTAACCAGAAAGGTAACATTGCCAACGAGCACACGGCCATTTCCTACAAAACCGAAGGCGAAGCCGGACAGCGCGTGCTCACCGTAGAGTGGAAGGAGCTTGGTCTGAAAGCAACCTACTACAACAACGACTCTGTGTGCGTGTCGCAGCAGGTCAAACTCTACGAGGCCGACGGCAAGGTGGAAATCATCTTCAACGGCTGGGCTTCGGCTGAAAAAGCAGAGAACGCCTACTTGAACGTGCGTGCCGGTATCCGCGGTACGGGCGACGACTACCTCTTCGCAGCCGACTCCTGGACAGAACCCGTGGCCGACGCCAACATGGGCGACATCACCTTCACCTACGACCAGGCACCTGCCGACGGCCTGACCTTCACCTTCACCCCGCCTGCCGACTGTGCCGCTCCCAGCGCACAGCCCTCCGAGCTCGTGTTGAGCGCCACCAGCACGGGACTGTCGGGTGAGTTCAGCGCAGCCGCCGACGCCGACCACTACCTTGTTCTCCTCTCGGAGGAAGAGACTCTCAGCGAACTCCCTGCCGACGGCAAGTTCTACGAGAAAGACGAAGTGCTGGGCAACAGCCAGGTTCTGGCCTACTCCACCGCACTCGACTTTGAGCTGAAAAAAGGTTTGAAAAGCAACACCACCTACTACATTCACGTGTTCAGCGCCAACAGCTACTGCATGTATGGCCCCAAGTACCTCACAGCAGCACCGCTCACCTTGGACGTGGTGACGCGCCCCGAAGCTCCCGCCAGCCTCACCGCTGCCAGCACAGGTCTGACCTCGGGTAAGGCTGCCGTAGCCGCCAACGCTGCCAACGAGCAGGTGGTGGTGGCCCTCATCAACCAGCACGCCTACAACGAATGGGATCAGGGTCTGCCCGTAGGTGCATTCGGCACACCTGACGACGAACCCACCGTCAACGAAGCCATTGAGGGAGGCGGCCAGATTATCTACGTAGGCCCCGCCACCGAGTCCATCGTGCTCGACAACCTCGACCAAGACGGCCTCTACTACCTCCGCGCATGGAGCATGGATGCCGACGGTCGCCTCTCGTCGACCTACGTGGATGCCAACTTTGCTACGGGTAGCAACGTACCCTTCACGCTCGACCTCAGCCGCCATGTGGAGTACAACGAACTCATTGGCTGGCCCCAGAGCGGCGGCTTCACCAAGGACCTCAACCAGGCCACCGAGGTTGCTTCCGTAACCTGCGCTTACCAGCCTTCGGGCGAAGGTGCCATCAACTGGCTCATGACCCCCTACGTGCAACTGGGCAAAGGCGCTCACCGCATCAAGGTCAGCTTCAACATCTGCACCAAGGGACGCTGGGGCATGAACGGCGCACCCTACGACGAATGGAAGGAAGGCGACGAACTGCACTTCCAGGTGTCGGAGGACGGCGAAAACTTCACCGACATCAAGGTGTGGAACGCCGACGACCCCGCCACGTGTGAGTCGGCCGACGACTTCCCCGTCTACACCCTGCCCTTCGAGGCATTTGCAGGCAAAATGGTACAGATTCGCATGTGGTGGAAGACCTTTGCCGACGTCAAGTTCGTGATGCGCAGCTTCAAGGTTGAAAATGTGGCTGCTTCGCAATATCCTGAGAACATCGCCGTAGTGCCCGGCAGCATCTTTGCCGACAAGGCCAGCATCGACTGGACCACCGTGGGCGATGCCACCGCATGGAAACTGCGCTGGCGTGCAAGTGGCAGCGAGGATTGGCACGAATTCGACGTAACCGAAAAGCCCTACGCACTGTCAGGACTGCCCGGCTGCACAGTGATTGAAGTGCAGATGGCCTCCGTCTTAGGCGAAGCCGTCAGCGACTGGAGCGAAGTCCTTAAGTTCACCTCGGGTTACAGCGTTCCGTTTACCGAGGAGTTCCAATTCTCCGAACTGCCCAGCGTATGGGAATCTGCCGTGGGCAAACTTGCCTCGCCCACCGTATTCGATGCTGAAGCCGAACCCGTATGGGGCTGGTTCTCCAACTGGTTGGGCGCCCACCTCGACTTCGCCCCCTACGGCAGCACCGCATGCAACGAATGGCTCCTCATGCCCTCCCTCGACCTGGGCGACGGCACAGCCAAAGCCTACAACCTGGAAGTGAAGATGCTCGTGGCCGACATGGCCTCGGCCGAAGATGCCAAGTACATGCTCGTTGTCTCGCGCGACGGCACGACCTTCAACGCTGACGACGTGGTAGCCACCTTCACCAACGAGGACCTGCCCGAAGTGTTCGAAGAATGGACCATCGGCGCCGACCTCGCCGGCATCACGGGTGTGGTTCGTCCCGCCCTCTACATCGAGGCTACGGGCACGCCCGCTTCGCTGCGCATGGTGTCAGTCAGCGTGAGCGAGAAGGACGTGGACACGGCTATCAGCACACTGCCCGCCGACAACACCAACCTTGAAGGCGCTGCCATCTACGACCTCAGCGGCAAACTCATGCCGCAGGGCAAACTGAACAAGGGTGTCTACATCCTGCGTCAGGGTGGCCACAGCCGCAAGGTGCTCGTGAAGTAACAAGCGAGCATTGACGCTCTCAATCTGACGCAGTGGGCGCTGCCGCGCACTACTGCCCTCTCCCAGCCCGCCGGTGCCTTCCGGCGGGCTTTCTTGTGCACCTGCCCGAAAGCCTCGCGAGGCAACCCCTTCGGGCATGGCGAGAAACGGTGACGAAATGCCGCTTAATCATCTGCCACGGCGCCGTGGCAGACGTGCCACGGGGCGCTGGCAGACGTGCCACGGCGCCGTGGCAGACGTGCCAGGGCGCCGTGGCAAACAATTTCAAGGCATTCCGTAACAGAAGAGTGCCTTTCTGAAACGGTTTCTCGCCTCTTGAAAACGGCCTTATATCTTTGTTTTTAAAACAGTTGCCTCCGCATTCCCATTTTCCCCTTGATTTGTCAATATTTTTTACTCCGAAAAACGGAGGTGCGTTTTCCGAGGCCACAGTAGCAGGGATGCTGGCACTACGCAGTTATAGCATGAAGCGGAACGGACCAACCTTGTGATGGGTCGGTCCGTTCCGCTTCATGGGGTCGTAAGTATGCCCGCTGCACTGCAAGGCGGGGCGTCACTCCACTTCGAGCACAAGGCCTTTCAGGTACTCGCCCTCGGGGTGGTAGATGTTGATGGGATGGTCGGCGGGCTGGTGCAGCTGGTGCAGAATGCGCACGTGCCTGCCGCTCTGCGCGGCGGCGGTGAACACGGCCAGGCGGAACTGGTCCTTGTTGACGGCCTGCGAGCAACTGAAGGTGAAGAGGATGCCGCCGGGACGTATTTTGCGGAAAGCCTGCGCATTGAGGCGGGTGTAGCCCTTGAGGGCGTGGCGCAGGGCGTCCTTGTGCTTGGCAAAGGCCGGGGGGTCGAGCACGATGAGGTCGTAGTGGTCGCCCGCCTGGTCGAGGAACTTGAAGGCGTCCTCGGCAAAGGCTTCGTGGCGAGCTTCGCCGGGGAAGTTGAGTTCGGCATTGGCTCGCGTGAGGTCGATGGCCTTGGCCGAGGAGTCGACGCTGTGCACCACCTCAGCACCGCCGCGCAGGGCGTAGACGCTGAAGCCGCCCGTGTAGCAGAACATGTTGAGCACACGGCGGCCGCGGGCATAGTGCTCGAGCAGCGAGCGGTTTTCGCGCTGGTCAACGAAGAAGCCCGTTTTTTGCCCACGCAGCCAGTCGATGTGGAATTTGAGGCCGTTCTCCACAGCCACGTTGCCCTCGGCCTGACCTATGAGAAAGCCGTTCTCCTGCTGCAGCTGGGCCTTGAAGGGGAGGGTGGTTTCTGACTTGTAGTAGACGCTGTCGACCTGGCCCTGCGAGGCCGCCACGAGGGCGCGGGCTATGTCGTGCCGCTGGCAGTGCATGCCTACGGAGTGGGCCTGCATCACGGCGGTGCGGCCATACACGTCGACCACCAAGCCAGGCAGGCGGTCGCCCTCGCCGTGCACCAGACGGTAGATGTTGTTGTCGGCGCGGCCAGAGAGGTGCAGCGCCTCACGCAGGCGGTAAGCCTCCGACAGACGGGCGTGCCAGAAAGCGTCGTCGACGGCCGTGCCCTCGCCAAAGGTGAGCATGCGCACGGCAATGGAGCCTATCTGATAGTGGCCAATGCCCATTTCGCGGCCCTCGCTGTCGCGCACCAGCACGAGGTCGCCCTCTTGCAGCGGACCGTCGGCACGGAGTATGGCGCCTGAGAATATCCACGGGTGAAAACGTTTGAGGCTTTCCTCTTTGCCTCTTCGCAGAATGATGTTGTTCAAGGTGTATGCTTTATTGATGTAGGTAATATCATGATGGTATGGCGCCCCTCACTGGCGGCGGCATTTACCCCACAAGCTGATAGTCGCGGCTCTGCTGCAGGGCAAGCATTTCGCGGTAGAGCAGGATGCAGGCGGCGGCATCGGTGGCGGCGTAGAGGCGCTGGGCCTCGGTCAGGGCGTCGGCCTCCCAGTTGCTGAGCTGTGCGCCCTTGGAGATGCGCATGTGGAAGAAGTTGGCAAAGAGTTTTTGCAGACTCTTGTCCTGCAGCCCCATGTGCTCGGCCACGTCTTGCAGCTCAATGAGACCCGCGGGCTGGAGGTCGGGCATGCGCTGGCGGAGCTGGTGTACGTCGTCGTGCAGCGAGAGGCCCACCTTGGGCACGGCCTCGTCGGCCAGCAAACTGGCCAAGGCGGGGGGCAGACCCATGTGG
>OBLI01001005.1_pt1 | contig 28994 bp, 20 predicted proteins | sample 1519701 | NCBI WGS metagenome assembly OBLI01 (sample SAMEA3663005, study PRJEB22513) | pig gut metagenome | biome: pig gut; feature: pig-associated habitat; material: faeces | place: France | collected 2012 | reverse complement strand
ATTCGGTTTGCACGATAATTCAGCCCGTCTTCCCTAAATCAGAAACTCCAATAATAATAGGTGGGGCACATAGAAAAAGGAGGCACGAAAGTTTGGTTGGCTACAAAGAATTGCCTAACTTTGCTTCGCCTAAAGAATAGCCCTTTGAAAAGCAATCAGTTAACCCACAGTTGCCAACACACAACAAGAACACGATAAATAGACAATGCTTACAATCGTAATGATTATGATTTGCGGAATAGGTACCGGTTACCTGCTCCGCAATAAGAAGATGGGCGCCATTGGGCGCATCATCACCGCCCTGATATGGGTGCTGCTATTCCTCCTCGGCATTGAGGTGGGCGGCAATCCGCGTATCGTCAACGGCCTGCAAACGCTGGGCCTCGAAGCCTTAGCGCTCACCATCGGTGGGTGCGCCGGCAGTGTGCTCTTCGCATGGGCATTGTGGCGCTACGTGAGTGCCAAGGAGGCCAAGGCCCACCACCAGGAAGGAGGCGAGGCATGAAAGGCAGCCTGATCATCGTAGGATTCTTCTTACTGGGCATCATCGTAGGTCTGTACCACATCATTCCGCAATCGTTCCTCGATAGCGGCGTAAGCTATTACGCCCTCTGCTGCCTCATGTTCTGCGTGGGCATCAGCATCGGTTGCGACAGCACCATTCTCAAGAGCTTCAAGAAGGTGAACCCGCGCCTCATGCTCCTGCCCGTAATGACCATCCTGGGCACCTTGGCGGGATGCGCCGCCGTGTCGGTACTGCTGGGCCATCGCCAGCTCACCGACTGCCTGGCCATCGGCTCCGGCTTCGGCTACTACTCGCTGTCGAGCATCTTCATCACCGAGTATCGTGGCGCCGAACTGGGCACCATCGCCCTGCTGGCCAACATCTTCCGCGAGATCCTAACTCTGCTGTGCGCTCCCCTGCTGGCCAAGTATTTCGGCAAGCTGGCGCCCATCAGCATGGGAGGCGCCACCACCATGGACACCACGTTGCCCATCATCACACGCGCCTCGGGCGAGAAGTTTATCATCGTATCCATCTTCCACGGGTGTTGCGTAGATTTTTCGGTGCCTTTCCTGGTGACGTTCTTCTGCTCGCTCTAACCCCTACCCACCACTACTAACGACAAAAACCTAACATCTATCATAACCTATGAGAAAATTACTCTGCTCATTCGTCGTGGGCCTCGGCCTCTGCTGCGCCCATCCGTCGGTGGCCATGGCGGCCCAGGACCGTAAGCAGGCTGCGGCCTCCGACCCCTGGCAAGACGCCACCGTGACCCACATCAACCGCATGCCCATGACGGCCCACTACCTGCCCTTCACCACGGAGAGCGGCGCCTTGGCCCAACTGCGCATGGACGACGCCCAGCGCTTCCAACTGAACCCCCAGACGGAGCGCCGACGGTCGCTCAACGGTGTGTGGAAATTCAAACTGGTGAAGAGCCCCAGCTTGGCCCTCACCGATTTCTTCAAGACCTCCTACGATGTGAGCGGATGGCAAGACATACAGGTGCCGGGCAGTTGGGAACTGCAAGGATTCGACGCGCCCATCTATACCGACGTTACCTATCCCTTCGAGGCCAACCCGCCATTGGTGCCACAGGATTACAATCCCGTGGGCCATTATGTGCATGAGTTTACCGTGCCCGAGGAGTGGAAGGGCATGGACATCATCATGGACTTCGAGGGCGTGGAGTCGGCCTTCTATCTCTGGATCAACGGCAAGTGGGTGGGCTATAGCGAGGACAGTCGGCTGCCCGCCCATTTCAACATCTCACCCTATCTGAAGAAGGGCAAGAACCGCTTGGCCCTGAAGGTGTTCCGATTCAGCGACGGCAGTTACCTCGAGGACCAAGACTATTGGAAATACAGCGGCATCGAGCGCAGCGTGTTCATCCAGGCTCGCCCGAAGAGCAGGCTGAACGATTATGTGTTGGGCAACGCGCTCATCAACCATTATAAGGACGGCAACTTCACGCTCGACGTGAGCATGATGCAGCCCCAAAAGGGACAGAAGGTGGAGGTGAAGGTGCTCACGGCCGCCGGCAAGGCGATCTACGCCCAAAGCCAGACCATCGCATCGGCCACCGACACGTTGCTCCATTTCGCCAATGTGATCAAGGGAGTGCAGCCCTGGAACGCCGAGCAGCCCTACCTCTACACGCTCGTCATCAACACCACCGACAAGAACGGACGGGTGCAGGAGAGCGTGGCGCAGCCCTTCGGGTTCCGCACCGTGGAGATGAAGAACGGATTGCTCATGGTGAACGGCGTGGTCCTCACCATCAAGGGCGTGAACCGACAGGAGCACAACGCCATCCACGGACGCACGCTCAACATCGACGAGATGGTGAAGGATGTGAAGATGATGAAGCAATTCAACATCAACGCCGTGCGCACCTCCCACTACCCCAACTACTCCGAGTGGTACCAGCTCTGCGACAAGTATGGCCTTTACATGGTGGGCGAGGCCAACATTGAGTGTCATGGCATCTTAGAAACCAAGTACAAGCAGCTTGCCGATCGCGACGACTGGTATCCCGCCTTCCACGACCGCATGTACCGCATGATCAAGCGCGACCGCAACCACACGGCCGTCATCATCTGGTCGATGGGCAACGAGAGTGGCTACGGCAAGAATTTCGAGAAGCTCTACGACCTCTCGAAGGCCATCGACCCCACACGCCCCGTGCAGTATGAGGGAGGTGGCTACAACGCCAAGTAGGACATCTATTGCCCGATGTACGCACGCATCTGGTCGTTGCAACGCCACGTCACACAGCGCGACGCCCGCCCCCTCATCCTCTGCGAGTATGCCCACGCCATGGGCAACAGCGAGGGCAACCTCAAGGATTATTGGGATCTTATCTACAAGCACGACCAGTTGCAGGGTGGATTCATCTGGGACTGGGTGGACCAAACATTCGCCAAGACCGACGACAAGGGCCATCGGTTCTGGGCCTACGGGGGCGACATGGGCTTCGTGGGTGTGGTGAACGACTCCAACTTCTGCGCCAACGGCCTGGTGGCGGCCGACCGATCGCTCCATCCCCATATCTGGGAGGTGAAGAAGGTGTATCAGAACATCGCCTTCGAGCCGGTGCCCTTCTCGGCCAACCGCATCAAGGTGACCAACCGGTTCGACTACACCACGCTCGACAACTACCAGCTTGCATGGGCTGTGGAGACCAATGGCGAGACGGTGGCCAGCGGCAAGATGAATTTCCCCTCGCTCAAGCCTCACCAGAGCGGCGAGATGGTCATCCCCATGGGCCAGTTGCCCGCCACGGCCCACAACGAGTATTTCCTCACCCTGCGCGCCTCAACAAAGAAGGCTACGGGGGCCGTGCCGGCAGGTCACGAGGTGGCCATCGAGCAGGTGCTGTTGCCCGTGCAGGTGGACAAGGCCGATGTGGCGGTGCCCGGACAACTGCAAAAGGCCGAAACAGCCGACGAGATTGCCATCAAGGGGCTGGACGCCAACTATAGCGTGACCTTCTCGAAGAAGACGGGCGAGATGACGTCGCTCAAATATGATGGGCAGGAGATGCTCATCGCCGGACTGCAACCCAACTTCTGGCGTGGCATCACCGACAACGATGTGGCCAACGGCACACAGGTGCGTTGCGGCACATGGCGTGAGGCGGCAAGCAAGATGGTGCTGAAGGGCATAGAGGACCTGACACCCTCCAACAAGGACAAGGCCACCGTAGTGGCCACGTTCGACATGCCCGAGCAGCAGTCGGAGCTGCAAGTGACCTATGAGGCCATGGCCGACGGACGCATCCACGTGGACATGCACTTCACGCCGGGCAACAAGGCGTTGCCCGAGATGCCTCGCCTCGGCATGCGCATGATTCTCAAGGCCGACTACGACCAGATGACATGGTTGGGACGTGGACCGCAGGAGAACTACGCCGACCGCAAGAGCGGCTACCTCATCGGCAAGTACTCGGCCAGCGTGTGGGAGCAATACCATCCTTATGTGAGGGCGCAGGAAACGGCCAACAAGTGCGACGTGCGCTGGTTCACGCTCGCCTCGAAGGCCAACAAGGGCCTCAAGGTGGTGGGCGACGAGCCGTTGAGCGTCAGCGCATGGAACTTTCCGCAGGCCGACCTGCTCTACGCCCCGTCGATGCAGGAGCACCGCCACGGCGGATGTGTCGACAAGAAGCCCATGGTGTGGGTCAACATCGACCACAGGCAGATGGGTGTGGGTGGCGACAACACATGGGGAGCCATGGTGCATCCCGAGTACACCATCACGCCGCACGAGTGGAGCTACGGCTTCACGATCATGAAAAAATGATGCGGACGCAACCGTCGCAAATGCTACTTTCTTTCATCCTAAAAACGAAGAAGATATGGTAAGCCTTAAGAAAATGGCGCTGCTCACGCTGGGTTTCGCCATGCTGTCGACCGATGGCATGGCGCAGACCACGCGCCGAGAGTATAACGATATCATCAACATCCACCTTACGCCGGGCGCGCCACGCCGCCACAACGGATGTTTCACCGACATGGGATCATGGATGGGCTTCACCCTTCCGGAGCAAGCCCAGCCCACCACGGGTTTCTGCGGACCCTACAGCATCTACTACCGCCATTGGTACGCCCGCTCGCTGGTGGCGCTCCAAGGCGGCACCATGCAGGAGCGGAGCTATTGTCCGGGCGAGGTGCGCATGGCGCTCACACGGGATGGCGCCACCATCCAGGAGAGCCTGCAGTTTGTAGACGCCCGCACGGCGCTCCTCACCATCGACAATCCCTCCAAGCGACAGCTCGTTTTCGGGGCCGACAGCGTCAGCCGCAAGATGCAGCTTTCGGTGGAGAATGGCACGGTGCTCATTGCTTGCCACGGGGGCGAGCGCGTGATGCTCACGTTCCCCGAGCCGGTAAGGGTGGCCAAGGCGGGCCACAACTACGTGGCCACCGTGCCTGAGGGCATGGCCCATCTCACCGCCGCCATCAGCATTGTGACGCAAGACACGGAGGCGTCGGTGCAGCAGGTCCACACGGCGAGCCTACTGGCCAACCCCGAGGCATCGCTCAAGGCCAACGAGGCGCGGTGGAACGGCTACCTGAGGAAGGTGATCCGACCCGACATGCCCGCCCAGTACAATAGGGTGGCGGCCAAGTCGATCGTCACATTGCTCTCCAACTGGCGCTCCAAGCGCGGAGCCCTCTTCCACGACGGCATCGTGCCCAGCCATGCTGTGAGCTATTTCGTGGGGTGCTGGGCTTGGGACTGCTGGCGTTTCTCGGCGGCCATGGCCTCGTTCTACCCCGAGCTGGCGAAGGACAACATACGTGTGATGTTCGACTATCAGCAGCCCGACGGCATGATCATCGATTGCATCTACCCCGACGCATCGGCCAACAACGAGCGCGACAGCAAGCCGCCATTGGCGGCGTGGGCGGTCAACGAGATCTACGAGCACACCCACGACACGGCCTTTGTGAGGGAGATGTACCCCAAGTTGCTGAAATACCACAAGTGGTGGTATGCCAAGCGCGACCACGACAAGAACCACATCTGCGAGTTTGGATCGGTAGACGGTACGCTGGTGGCAGCCGCATGGGAGAGCGGCATGGACAACGCCATACGCTTCGACGGAACGAAGATGCTGCAAAATGGGCCCGACGCATGGAGCACCGACCAGGAGAGCGTGGACCTCAACGCCTATCTGTCGCTCGAATACACGCTGCTCAAGAAGTTTGCCGCTTTGCTCGACGAGCCGTTCCTCTTGCCCGACTATCGCTCCATGGTGGCCGACTATTTCTTCGACAAGAAAGATGGATTCTTCTACGACCGCCGCATGAACGCCACACGCGACTTTGTGCGCGAGGCGGGATGTGAGGGCTACATACCGTTTTGGGCCAACATCGCCACGAAGGAGCAGTTTGCCAAGGCGCGCAAACTGCTCGACAACAAGAAGAAGTTCTCTACCTACATTCCCTTCCCCACCATCGCGGCCGACAACCCAAAGTATGACCCGAAGGGCTATTGGCGCGGACCCATCTGGCTCGATCAGACCTACTATGGCATCAAGGGCTACCGCAACTATGGCGAGGGCAAGAAGGCCGACGCCTATACCGACCAGGTGTTCCGCAACATCGAGGGCCTCACCGAGGGTGCGCCCATCTATGAGAACTACGACACCCACACGGGCAAGCCCATGCAAGCCTCCCACTTCAGCTGCAGCGCCGCTTGCCTCCTCATGCTCTACAACGATTACGGCAAATGAGCGCCACCGCTCCCATAGCGGCCGGCAACAAGCGTGGCCCATGGGAGCCTACGCGTTAAGGCGAGCGGACAGCATCGCCCCGCATAACCCCAACATCCCCAATCGGTCGTTAGATTTCAATTCTTGGTAGTGCTTGTTTAGAGCAGGTTGCGACAGTCGCGTAGAAGGCATAGCGGGCTATGCCGAAACGCGAATGGAAGCAAGATGCCGAAAGAAACGCTGACAAGAGTTGAAAAGAAACCATAACATCCTACTATTTCTCCTATTTCGGTCTAATGACCGATTGGGGATCATAAAAGCGCCGACGAGGACGAATCCTTGCCGGCGCTTTTATGATGTTATGATGCGCTAAGCGTAGTGCGACGCCGCCACCTGTTATCGCGATGCGTAGTAAACGCCGCCGCCCACGGCCATGCGCACCTGCGTCAGGCCAGCCTGGTCGGGCGTAACGTTCATCTTGCGGCCATCGGGAAGCGTGGCCTGGATGGTGCCGTCCTCATTGAAGCGGAACAGCTCCTTCAGGGCGCCCTTGTCCTGATAGTTCCAACTCTTCTGCTTCTTATTGTAAACAAGATACGACACCTCGCCATCGGGAGCCGTAATCTCGTAACCGTTCTTCAGGGTCTTAATGGCATAGAGCTTGCCGTCTTGGCCCACCACCTCCTTGGTTTCGCCAACATGGGCCACCAACTTCTCGCCTGTCCAAAACTCCACGGCGTTCAGCACAAACAGGTCGGCCATGCTGCAAATGGCGTAGGCCGGACTGATCACGATGAACACCAACTCGTTGATAAACTTACTGCTGCTCAAGCCCTTGTTCCAGTTCAGCACGCTGTTGGTAAGGCCAAAAGAGCCGATGCAAGAGCTTAGGGTCAAGCCGCACAAGGCCAAGGCAAGGATCGATTTCGTAGCAAACTTTCTCATATTCTTTCGTTTTTGAAGGTTATCTGCGTGTTATTGTTTGCAAATATATATCATTTTCTCGTTCGATCAAACATATTGCGCACAATTTCACATATTTTATGTACTTGTCGCTCCACAAAGCACATGGCGACCGCAACCACCAACCCTACGCCAACAAAAAGGGCAGGCCGAAGCCTACCCATATTTGCCAAATATCGAGACACCCCGCTTATCGCTTCATCACCTTCTTGCCGTCGACCACATAGATGCCCTTAGGAAGGTTGCTGAGGTCGTTGCCATCGCTGAGCTTCACACCCGTCAGGCTGTAAACGCCCTTCTTGGCCGATGCCGTAGGCTGCTTGGCGAGGGTGAGGTCGTCGATGCCCGTGCTCGTGTCGTAGTCTTGCTTGATGCTCACGTTCCAATGCTTGAGGTAGTAGGTGCGGCCATAGTCGTAAGCCTCGTTGCTCCATTGCAGATACTTGCCTGTGTTCTGCGTTGAGCCAAACGTATAATCGGCCCAAAGGTAAGAGGTTACATTCTCGCCCACATGGTTGGTCTGTGTGCGCAACTCCTCGGGACCAAACTTCTTCTCGCAGCCCTCGGCATTGGTTATCACAACCATGATGGGCGACTTAACCAGCAGCGGCTGGTCGGCAACAAGGTTCACCTCATAGAAATTGGGACCGGTCTCGTGAAGCTTCACCGAGTCGGACACGAAGGTAGCCACAGGCTCTGTGCCCACCTTGCCGTCGGCATCGTAGGCAAACACCTTGGCAACAACGTCGCCCTTGGCCAACTTGCCGTCGGTCACCACTCCGGCATGGATGGCTCTGAGCAAGTAATCCTTCGCATAGCTGAAATACTCGGCCCATCCGCGAACCTTCACGTCCTTGTATCGCAAGCCCTCTTCGGCAAAGTGGGCGTTCAGCGTAGCCGTAGCCTCATCCCAGTTGAGGAAGAGCTTCTTGTCGAAGAACAATCCGTTGAGCTCTGCCTGATTGTAGTTGGCGGCATAATATTCATTGCCAGTCCTGTCTGCCAAGAAGCCATAGCCAAAGGCTATTCCACCACGCGTCATCGCATAGGTGTTGTAGCCACGACCGTCGACCACGTAAAGCGTTGGCGCCTCAACGAGCTCGTCTGAAGCTCCCCGCATGATCACCAAGTTTTCATTATCGAGCTCGTCCACGCCATACTCAGATGCCATCCAGGCGTAATCGCCATAGAAATCCTCCTCAAGCTTGGCCTTGAACGTAAGGTTCACACCTGCGGGAGCAAGTGCGATGTCGCTCCCGGGCTGTTCGCCCTTCATGTCGACACCCAGGAAGAACACGCCATCGGGGGCAGGATAATAAGCCACGGGCTTGTTCTCGTCGTAGTCTTGCGCAAAACCTGCGACCGCCACCAAACTCAATAATGCTGCAGTAAACAACTTCTTCATATTTCTCTTACTTTAATAATGAACTAAAGTTTCGGATTTAGGCAGGGTGGGCTGAAGGCCCAACAAGCACATAGCCCAGGGCAAGCGAAGCGACACCCTGGGTATGAATACGAACAACATACCCATTAACGCTCTGAAAGAGCAAAAGCGTAATATATATTAGTATTTAAGGATTAATGCTTTTGCTCTTTCAGAGCGTACCAATGATAATACGATAATACCCAGGGTGTCGCTTCGCTTGCCCTGGGCTATGCGCTCACTGGGCTTTCAGCCCGTGCATTATCTGCTGCACCTCAGCAATTCAAGCAAGCTTGATTGCATTCGGTTTGCACGATAATTCAGCCCGTCTTCCCTAAATCAGAAACTCCAATAATGAATACTCTATAACTCAATCAGCTTACTTCACAACCTTGCGGCCATCAATGACATTGATGCCCGCGGCCGACCATATATAATCGAGACCGCTATTGGCTTCAGCGCTATTGAGCAAGAGCACCGTGGGGTCGGTGTAATAGCCGCTGCACTGGGCCGGCCGATAATTCACACAGTCGTGGTTGCCCATGTAGCCCTTGCCATAATAGATGCCATCGGCCGCAAGCTTCGCAACGGTCTTAAGCGAACCGTCGGTGGCGGTAACCTCGGGCGAGGGGTACAAACCCTCAGGCATCTTGAAGGATATGCTCTGCGAGGCGGAGGTCTTGTCCTCCATGTTGCTGCCCATCGTAACGGTCTTGTATTTCCACGCATACTGAGCCGTCTCGCTATTGCTTTTTACCTTGGCCGTCAGGAAAGCCTTGGCCGGAGCAAACCCATAGTCGCCCATCGACTGCTCATTCTCATCGACACCCGCATACTCGAAGCCATTGGGCGAGGCGATCGAAACGACCAGCTTTTTTACTTCCCGACGAACCGGAACGTTCGCTTTCGATGGGGAAACACTTACCGAACTACCCTTTATGGGTTGCAACCTACTCTGTGCGGACGCGCTGTTCACTCCTGCAAACGACGACAACATCCATGCAAAGGCGAGCGCCAAACAACTGCTTTTCATCACGAAATCAATTTAACAAAAACACTCTTTTCGTTTAAAATCTCAAGTTAACGGTTGCAAATACACAGTATCATTGCTACAAATACAAACTTTTGAGCGTATTTTTATTGAAAAAGTTGCATTTTGAAAAACAGGGATTATAACACGATTCTCCATTTCGCAACATGTTTAACCTGTTTTTTTGACGCAAACCCGAGCAGCAAGACAAAGTTTGTCTGTAGACAAGGCATGGTGACACAACCGCACCCCTACAGAGGCTCCACCGGAATGATTTCACTTCTCGATGAGTTGTTTTTCACCACTTGAAAGGTATCAAACTGTAACCTCGCAGCTCATTACAGGAGCTTCCCCCACCCTATGCGCCCTTTTGCCGGCTCAGACAGATGAGGTGGTGGCATGACTTTTATTCAAAAACACTGACAAGCGAAGCCACCGGGCATCCCCCTGTGCGCATCTGCCAAACAATTAGATGCGAAACCCTAAGAAAGGAAAAGGCGGCGAAAAGCACATCCAAGCACGTGCAACTCTCACAGCCCATAGCCATTGGAGGCCAGCACAAGAACAAGGTCAGGCAGGCCAACCGGGCGACATACCAAGCAAAGCTAACCGACGTAGCCTTCGAGGCGCGCAAGGCGAGGTTAGAACGTGCAGCAAAGGCGTGCTGTGAGCGCCACGAAGCTGCCGTTGGGGTTGTGGATGTATTGGAGGGAGGGTTGCACGGCTACCGATGCGTTGAGCGTGCGTCGCCAGGTGAGCTCCGCCGACCACTCGTTGCCTTGCTGGTAACGGGCGTATTGGCCCGAGAGGCCACAGGTGTTGACGCTGTCGGCATAGGCGACGCCGAGCTCGGCGTAACGGTAACAAGCGTTCTGGCGGCAGGTGTTCTCGGAGTATTGGGCCATGGCCGTGAGGCTCTGCCTTCCTCGCCGCCATAGGCGTTGCTCGCCATAGACCCACCAGGCGCCCGTGGTGTGATGGGATGCCACGCTGGCGGGCATCAGGGCTCCGTCGTCGTCGAGGGCAAACTGGCGGGTGTGGATGGCCGCCCCAGCAAAATAGTGGGCGCCACGGTGGGCGTATTCGAGCTGCGACATGTTGAACACCCCATCGTCCTTGGGGCGCAAGAGGAAGGGGTTGTCGTCGTGGCGCCACCCATTGCGGCCCACGCCATTGCATAAGCTGTTGCGGAAGGTGAACCGTCCGCGCGTAACATCGAAATAGAACGTGAGGCCCGAGAACGGATAGTTGGCGATGGGGTAACTGGCGGCAATGGTGGGCACGATGCCACACGAACTGTTGGCAAAGAGCGCCGTGACGGGCGATGTGAAGAAATCCTCGTTCACATTGCGCACGCCCACAAACACGCGCGCCGACGCCCAATGGTGGCTATAGCCCAGCACGGCGATGGCCGCAAGCATGTTGCCTGCCTCGATGTTGGAGAAGCCCTGCCAATCGTCGATGAGGGCCTCGTGGCGAATGTTGGCCAGATGGAGCGTGGCGGCCTCTATGGCTCCCCGCCCATGCCACAGGGGCAGGTTGAGGTCGAGGCGCACCTGGTTCAACCAGTTGGTGTGTTGGTTCATGTCCCATTGCCATTCGGAAATCAATTGTCCGCCAAACTCTTGTGCGTGTACCGCGGCAAGGTGCAGGCAGCCCAGGAGTATAACAATAAGTCGCTTCATAATGATGATGATTGTAATGTTTTTGTTGCTCCGTAGCCACTGCCGCAGGAGCGCGCCAAGGGCCCATCTTTAGAACGATTGCGTTTCAACCCGCAAAATTACACCATTCTCCCCGATGTTGCAATACCCAAAAATAGGTATTCCGCCCTCACACAGGGTGCGGCAGGCGCACCCAAAGGCATAGCGGGCTATGGCGAAACGCGAACGGAAGCAAGATGCCGAAAGAAACGCTGACAAGAGTTGAAAAGAAACAATAACCTCCCAATAGTCTCCCCTATTTCGGCCTAATGACCCATTTGGGTTTGACGAAGGTGAGGCGGATAGCTGTGGGAGGGGCGGCAAAGATTTGAAGAAGGCGTAATTATGACTCAAAAATCGAAACAACCTATATTGAAAACTACACGTTTCTTTTGAACGCGAAAAATGTTGGGCGCAAATACGTGCTTCTTGGCGAGTTTTTGCAACTGTCTATCAATCAACGTTTTATTGTAACAACGATTCGCTTGGCGCTTCGGGGGCCACTCTCGACGTTGCGATACATACCTAATCGAGTTGCGAAACATACCTAATCGAGTTGCGAAACATGGCCTTTCGCAGTGCGAAACATGGCTAATCGAGGCTCGATACATGCCCAGACGCAACTCGATACATGCCTGATGTTGAAGTAAGGCCCCATTGTTTGAGTCGAAGATCTCGCCCAAACAGGTTTTCCTCGTCTGGTTCACGTAAAAAGTGCGCACATTTTTTTCAGAACAATCCCAACAATCCCATGGGGGGGGCGCTATCTTAAGATCTGTATTATCTTGTCTTTCTGATAATGTCGGTGATTTGGCGCCGCATCTTTTCATGACCTATACAAAAAAGCCATTCGCCACGAAAATCCAAGGGGTTGCCGCAACAGGTTTAGGTTTATTTTCATATCTTTGCAACAACACACCTAAAACATAAAGCTATGATTACGCTGATTGACTTTATAGTGAGAACGGGCTGCGCCTTCCTCATGGGCACGCTCATCGGCATGGAGCGACAATATCGCCAGCATAGCGCAGGCCTGCGTACCAACGTGCTTGTGGCGGTGGGAGCGGCCGCCTTCACCATACTGTCGGTCACCATGACGTCGGGTGGCACGGGCGACCCCTCGCGCATCGCGGCGCAGATTGTGTCGGGCATTGGCTTCCTGGGTGGCGGACTGATCCTGAAGGAGGGATTCACCGTGAGGGGACTCAACACGGCGGCCACGATATGGTGCTCGGCGGCCTGCGGAACACTGGCGGGCGTGGGCATGTACCTCGAAGCCTTCGTGTTGGTGGCGTGTGTGCTGATCACCCATTGCGTGTTTCGGCCCCTCGGCACCTTCATCCTGAAGCTCAACACCAAGATGTACCACTACACGGTGCGGGCCGAGTGTATGAAACATTCGGCCGACCGAACCCAGCAGTTCCTCATGGACATGCTGGCGTTCAACAAGAACATAAAGGTGAACGCCCTGTTCTACAAAGGGGCGGGCGACAAGGTGGTGGTGTGCTGCGACATGCAGATATTGGGGGAGCACAAGTCGCTGCTCGACCTCGTGGTGTCGCGCCTCCGCTCTCGTCCCGACGTGTTCAGCGCCGGTTGGGAGCGCCAAGAGTCGCCCCAGGAGGATTTCTGACCGCACCGTGGCATGGCGCTCGCTTGCCGCTTTGGCCCCAAGCCATGTGCCATGCCGAAGGCCGAAAGGCAGCTTCGGCGCTTGGGGCATCGCTGGCGTGAATAATTCTTAAATATCCGAGGCAACGTGCACGATTGTTGCATTTAATCGTTACTTTTGCCCTCGATTAAAGTCCAAGGCGGCCACCGGGCCGTTGGGAGGACTTGCCCGATCCAACAAGAAATAAGGGGTGCTTCACGATTGTGTTGCTGAGATTATACCCATAGAACCTGACGCAGGTAATGCTGCCGCAGGGATTGCTTCCTTCACAGTAACGACAGGTGATAGCGAGGCTGTTTCTATTCCGTATTGTCTTTTGTGGTACGTAGCGCCGATGCTCCCCTGCCAACACAGGAAAGCATGAAATATCTTTGCGCACTGACCATTGCCGGATCCGACAGTTGTGGCGGAGCAGGCTTGCAAGCCGACATCAAGACGATGTCGGCCTTAGGGGTTTATGCTGCATCGGCCGTCACATCGGTCACGGTGCAGAACACGCTGGGCGTGCAAGCCGTGCAGGCCATCAGGCCCGACGTGGTGGCGGGACAGATCCGCGCCGTGATGGACGACGTGGCGCCCGTGGCCATCAAGATTGGCATGGTGAACGACCGCCCCACCCTGCAGGCCATTGCCGACGCCTTGCGTCCCTACCATCCGCGCTTTGTGGTGGTCGACCCGGTCATGGTGTCGACCAGTGGGTCGCCCCTGATGCAGCCCGACGCTGTCGACGCCTTCTGCCAACAGTTGTTGCCCATGGCCACGGTGCTCACGCCCAACCTGCCTGAGGCCGAGGTGTTGGCCCACATGCCCATCCGCTCCTTCGCCGACATGGACGAGGCCGCACGCCGCATCATCCAACTGGGATGCAAGGCCGTGCTTATCAAGGGCGGCCATTGGGAAGGCCAACAGAAGGTGGACCGACTGTATATGCCAGGCCAACCGCCCCGCTCCTACGAGCATCCCGCCATCGAAACCCGCAACACCCATGGCACGGGATGCACGCTCTCGTCGGCCATCGCGTCGTTCTTGGCACGCGGACTGGCCCTGCCCGAGGCCGTGGGCAGCGCCGTCGACTACCTGGCCCAAGCCATGGAGGCTGGCAAGGATGTTGCCATGGGAGCCGGCCATGGGCCCGTCGACCACTTGTTCAACCCTGAAAAACTCATCAAGTCATGATACAATTTATCACACACGCCAACGCGCGCTATGGATATGTGGAGGGCGCACAACTGGCGCTCGAGGGCGGATGCCGATGGATTCAGCTCCGCATGAAAGGGGCCACCGAGGCCGAGTTTATGGAGGCTGCCAAGCCCATTGGCGACCTGTGCCGCAAGCATGGCGCCACGTTTGTGCTCGACGACCATGTGGAATGGGTGGAGCGCACGGGAGCCGACGGCGTTCACCTGGGAAAGAACGACATGCCCGTGGATGAGGCGCGCCGCATCTTGGGCAACGACAAGATCATTGGCGGAACGGCCAACACGTTCGACGATGTGGAGCGACTGCACCGACAAGGTGCCAACTACATAGGGTGTGGCCCCTTCCGATTTACCACTACCAAGAAAAACCTGTCGCCCATCCTCGGCCTGGAGGGCTATCGCCACATCGTGGAGCAGATGCGGGCACACCACATCGACCTGCCCATTGTGGCCATTGGAGGAATCCTGGCCGACGACATCACGTCGGTGATGCAAACGGGCGTAACGGGCATTGCCGTGAGTGGCGCCATCCTCAACGCCAACGACCCCGTCGAGGAGATGCAACGCTTCGTCGGACTGGTGGGCGACCGGGGCTGACCGATAGGGGAGAATCAACGAGAACCAACCTGAATAACCATTATATGAAGACAGACATCAAATTCGATTATCCTTCCTCAGAGAAGGTTTACCTGAGCGGCAAGCTCTATCCCGACCTACGCGTCGGCATGCGCCGCGTGCGACTGACGCCCACCGTAACCATCGAGAACGGTGTGCGCCACGAGGAGCCCAACAAGCCGGTCTACGTATACGACACCAGCGGACCCTACAGCGACCCCGCCGTGGAGATCAACCTCGAGAAGGGACTGCCCCGACTGCGCCAGCCGTGGATCGACGGTCGTAAGGAGGGACAAACGCAGATGTATTTCGCCAAGCAGGGCATCATCACACAGGAGATGGAGTATGTGGCCATACGCGAGAACATGAACTGCGAGGAACTGGGCATCAAGACCCACATCACACCGGCCTTCGTGTGCAAGGAGATTGCCGAGGGACGCGCCGTCATCCCCGCCAATCGCAAGCACCCCGAGGCGGAACCAATGATCATCGGCACCCATTTCCTCGTGAAGATCAACACCAACATCGGAAACTCGGCCACCACATCGGGTATCGAGGAGGAGGTCGACAAAGCGGTGTGGAGCTGCAAATGGGGTGGCGACACGCTCATGGATCTCTCCACGGGCAACGACATACACGAGACGCGCGAGTGGATCCTGCGCAACTGTCCCGTGCCAGTGGGCACCGTGCCCATGTACCAAGCCTTTGAGAAGGTGAACGGCAAGGCCGAGGACCTTACGTGGGACATCTTCCGCGAGACGCTTATCGAACAGTGTGAGCAGGGCGTGGACTACTTCACCATCCACTGCGGCATCCGACTGAAGAACATCCACCTGGCCGACACGCGCCTCACGGGCATCGTGAGCCGTGGCGGAAGCATCATATCCAAGTGGTGCAAGGTGCATCAGAAGGAGAGCTTCCTCTACGAGCACTTCGACGACATCTGCGACATCTGCGCCCAATACGACGTGGCCATATCGCTCGGCGACGGCTTGCGGCCAGGCTGCACACACGACGCCAACGACGCGGCGCAGTTTGCCGAGCTCGACACCATGGGCGAACTGGTGGAGCGCGCTTGGGCCAAGAACGTGCAGGCGTTTATCGAAGGTCCCGGCCATGTGCCCATGCACAAGATCAAGGAGAACATGGAGCGACAGATAGAGAAGTGCCACGGCGCACCGTTCTACACGCTCGGCCCGCTCGTGACCGACATCGCGCCGGCCTACGACCACATCACATCGGCCATCGGAGCCTCGATGATTGGATGGTATGGAACGGCCATGTTGTGCTACGTCACACCCAAGGAGCACCTGGCCCTACCCGAGAAGGAGGACGTGCGAACGGGTGTGGTGACCTACAAGATCGCCGCCCACGCCGCCGACCTGGCCAAGGGGCACCCCGGAGCCACCGTGCGCGATGACGCGCTGAGCAAGGCACGCTACGACTTCCGTTGGAAAGACCAGTTCAACCTGTCGCTCGACCCGGAGCGCGCGCTCGAGTATTACAAGACGAGCAACACCGTCGACGCCAACTATTGCACCATGTGCGGACCCAACTTCTGCGCCGCACGCATCAGCCACTCGCTCAAGAACTGCGAGGGAAAATAACGTTAACTGTTTAAATACATAAGAAAAATGATTGAGACACAAGTATCAAAAGGTATCATCAGTACCTATTTCGACAAACTGCAGAAAAACTTGGACCTCGACGTGGCCATCGTAGGCGGTGGCCCCTCGGGCATCGTGGCAGCCTACTATCTGGCCAAGGCCGGTCTGAAAGTGGCACAGTTCGACCGCAAGCTGTCGCCCGGCGGCGGCATGTGGGGCGGCGCCATGATGTTCAACCAGATTGTCATTCAGGAGGAAGCCTTGCACATCGTGAAGGATTTCGACATCAATTACGTGCCCTTCGAGGACGGCCTCTACACCATCGACTCGGTGGAGAGCACATCGGCACTGCTCTACCACGCCGTGCACGCTGGCGCAACCATCTTCAACTGCTACTCGGTGGAGGATGTGGTGTTTAAGGACAACGTGGTGAGCGGTGTGGTGGTCAACTGGACACCGGTGCTCCGCGAAGGCCTGCACGTCGACCCGCTGAACATCATGGCCAAGTGTGTCATCGACGGAACGGGCCACGACAGCGAGATGTGCAAGGTGGTGGCCAGCAAGAATGGCATTCGCCTCGACACCGCCACGGGTGGCGTCATCGGTGAGCGCTCGCTCGATGTGGTCGAGGGCGAACGCATGGTGGTTGAGGGAACCCGCGAGATTTACCCGGGCCTCTACGTATGCGGCATGGCCTCGTCTGCCGTGGCCGGCACACCGCGCATGGGACCCATCTTCGGCGGCATGATGCTCTCGGGCAAGAAGGTGGCCGACCTGATCATCGAGAAGTTAAAGAAGTAAGCCGCATGGGCGGCGAAAGCCTCGGACTTTCCCACAGAACTGAAACCGAAACCCTTTCCATATCATGAAATGGATCGTCATCACCTCTCCCGACTTCGTGCCGGGAGAGGCTTTTTTCATCGACAAGCTCTTCGGTCATGGGCTCGACCTGCTGCATCTGCGCAAGCCCGGAGCCTCCGCCGACGAGTGCCGTGACCTGTTGGAGCGCATACCCGAGCGGTGGCGTGGACAGGTGGTGCTGCATGAGCATTTTGAGTTGGCCGAGGCCTACGGCGCGCATGGCATCCATCTGAACCGCCGCAACCCGCAAGCGCCCGAGGGTTATGGCGGCAGCGTGTCGTGCTCATGCCACAGCCTGGAGGAGGTGGCGGCCAGCAAGCCACGGCGCCAATATGTGTTTCTCAGTCCCATCTTCGACAGCATATCCAAGGTGGGCTACGCCGCCGCGTTTCCCGAGGAGCAGCTCCGCCAAGCCGCCAAGGAGCGGCTCATTGACCGTCAGGTGGTGGCCTTGGGTGGCGTAACGGCCACAAACATCGCCGCGCTCAGGGCCTGGCACTTTGGAGGCGCCGCTTTCCTGGGCGACGTATGGAGCCGCATGGACGATCCCAACGTCGATGCTTACCTCGCCCACCTGCGCCAGTTGCTGCACGAATAGGCCGGGCGCATCTGCGTTCAACCACACCAAAGCGTTAACCCCCAATGGGCCATTAGGTCGATTGGGGGTTACTTGACGACGGCTAGGCCCTGCTCTTTCCACCGCAAGATGCCACCCTTCATGTCGACCACGTGGAAGCCTTTCTTCTGCATGTAGACGGCTGCGGCGTTGCTACGGCGACCGCTGCGGCAATAAATATAATAGGTGCGCTGGCGACAGAGCTTCTTCATGCCACGGCGGAATACTTTCGTGTTGAGCCAATCGAGGTTGGCGGCACCATCAATGTGGTCCTCGGCAAACTCGGAGGGGCGGCGCACATCGAGCAGCACGGCGGTGGAGTCGGCCCGCACGGCCTCAATAAACGGCTTCGGCTCCAACGTCAGGACAGGCGTTTGGGCCGAGCAACTGCCGCAAAACGACAAGGCGGCAAGGAGGGTGAGAAGTATGTGTTTCATGATTCTAATGTTAAGCGCAAGCCAAAGGCCCACGCGTTAAACAACTGCAAAAGTAAGCATTATTTTCCATAAGCATGGCATCTTCGCCCATTTCCTTACATGCCACGTCTCACCTCTTGCTGGCAATGGGGAATAACGCAAAAAACAAATCTGCCAAACAGCTGACCGAACGGAGACCAAACGACCAACCGAAAGCTCCACCCTCACGCTTGCCCAACAGGCGAAAAACCGACGGAAAAGCCCAAGCCTTGTTTCGCAAACCATGCCAACGGGGGCGATTTGATGGGCCAAAAGGACGCGAAAGGACAAAAAACATTAATTGTATGCAGTTTTTTCGCAAAACACAACCAACTAAACGAATAGTTTTGTACCTTTGCCAACTAACAGACAAGCCTAATAAATCAATTCCATTATGGTAAAATTAAACTTATCATCTCAGATTGTACTGAATAAGGTACCTGAGGAATTCTATCATCCTAAAACCGCTGTTGAACTGTCAGAGCTGACTCGTTGTGAGAAGCTTCCCACAACCATCTTCCCTAAAACAGAAGAGGGCGCGCTGAGCATTGCTACCACCATTGCCAACGCTATCCGCCAGAAACAGCAGTCGGGCCAGTACTGCGTGCTCGGTTTGGGCACCGGTTCAAGCCTCACTCCGGTATTCAACGAGCTCATCCGCTTGCACAAGGAGGAGAAGCTGAGCTTCTCTAACGTGGTCGTGTTCAACGCCTACGAGTACTTCCCCTTGCAGCCGAGCGCAAAGAACTCTACACTCAACCAGCTGAAAGAGCGCCTGCTCAACCACATCGACATCAATCCGCAGAACGTGTTCACGCTCGAAGGCACCGTGCCCCAGGAGCGCGTACAGGAGTCGTGCCGCCTCTATGAGCAGCGCATCCAGAGCTTCGGCGGCATCGATATCATGCTGCTTGGCATCGGCCGCATTGGCAACATCGCCATCAACGAGCCGGGTTCAAGCCTCACCTCAAGCTCACGCCTCATCCTGATCGACAGCCTCACACGCGAGGAGATGTCGATGAGCCAGTCGACCAACGAGACGGTGCCTCCCTGCGCCGTAACCATGGGTATCTCCACCATCCTGAAGGCCCGCCAGATCTTCCTCACCGCATGGGGCGAGGAGAAGGCTGCCATCATCCAGAAGTGTGTGGAGGGCTCTATCAGCGACGCCATCCCCGCCACATTCCTGCAGACCCACAACGACGCTCACGTGATGATCGACCTCGCAGCCGCTGGCCGATTGACACGCATCGTTCACCCCTGGCTCGTCACCAGCTGCAAGTGGACCGACAAGCTCACACGCGCCGCACTGGTGTGGTTGTGCGAGGTTACAGGCAAACCCATCCTGAAGCTTACCAACAAGGATTATAATGAGAACGGCTTGTCTGAGCTGCTCACCATCTACGGATCAGCCTATAACGCCAACATCAAGATCTTCAACGACTTGCAGCACACCATCACCGGATGGCCCGGCGGCAAGCCCAACGCCGACGACACCTATCGTCCCGAGCGCGCCACACCATTCCCCAAGCGCGTCATCGTGTTCTCTCCGCACCCCGACGACGACGTCATCTCAATGGGTGGCACCATCCGTCGACTGGTGGAGCAGGGTCACGACGTGCACATTGCCTACGAGACCAGCGGTAACATCGCTGTGGGCGACGAGGAGGTTACACGCTTCATGCACTTCATCAACGGCTTCAACCAGATCTTCGATGGCAACAAGGACGAGGTCATCAAGAACAAATACAAGGAGATCAAGGAGTTCTTCAAGAAGAAGAAGGACGGCGATACCGACACACGCGACATCCTGACCATCAAGGGTCTGATTCGCCGCGGTGAGGCTCGCACAGCCTGCACATACAACAACATTCCGCTCGACCACGTTCACTTCCTCGACCTGCCGTTCTATGAGAGCGGTACCATCGAGAAGCTCCCCATGACCGAGAAGGACGTCGACATCGTTCGCAAGCTTATCACTGAGGTGAAGCCTCATCAGATTTACGTCGCCGGCGACCTGGCCGACCCCCACGGCACACACCGCAAGTGCACCGACGCCGTGCTCGCTGCCATCGACCTGGAGAAGGAGGCCAAGGCCGAGTGGCTCAAGGACTGCCGCATCTGGATGTACCGCGGAGCATGGGCCGAGTGGGAAATCGAGAACATCGAGATGTGTGTGCCCATGAGCCCTGAGGAGCTCAGAGGCAAGCGCAACTCTATCCTCAAGCACCAGAGCCAGATGGAGAGCGCTCCGTTCCTGGGCAACGACGAGCGCCTGTTCTGGCAGCGTTCGGAGGACCGCAACCGCAACACCGCCAAGATTTACGACAACCTCGGTCTGGCTTGCTACGAGGCCATGGAGGCCTTCGTGGAGTATAAGCCCCTCTAACCCCGAAAATGCCCTATGCGCCCAGCGTAGCGCCCATCCCACCTGCAAGGTAGGGCAAAGCGCCACACATAGCGCATAGCAAGCAACACATAGCAAAGGCCCACCCGCCGCCAACATCATGGCAACGGGTGGGCCTTTTGGGTTTGAGTGAGATTCGAATTGCTATCGAATGACCAATTCGGATTGCTATCGAATGACCTATTCGGGGTAAAAGGCAACGACCAACGGGAACCAAAAGAGCCCACTGTGCGCGATAGGCATTGGAACCTATTGGGCATAGTGGGCTTCGATTTGCAAGGGAATGGGGATAGAATGGCTGGCGAAGGAAAGCAGAAGGCCAACAGGGTCCAAGAACGCTACGTCATCGTCTTACATGAAGACTTGCCTGGTCCTGAACTATCGGCTTGCTTGCCTGATACAGCGTTTGGGCCAATCTTAGGCGGGCCACACGCTGACCTAACACAGGGCCGTGGCTCATCTTACACGACGCCACGCTTGGGCTTAGGCTGGCTCTTGCCTATCCTTACGCTGCGTTTTTCCTGCGGCTACACAGGGTTCTCCTGCGGCTACACAGAATTCTCCTGCGGCTACACGAGTTCTTCCTGCGGCTACACAGGGTTTGCAAGAAACGCAAAAGGGTGCAAACCCCAATCGTCTGGATTGGGGCCTGCACCCTATATAGGCTCCTGTGGCTACACGGGATTTGTCTTGGGATCATCCAAAACAAATCCTGGTAGCCCGAGGCATTCCTCAGCCTCATTCATATCTTTCTTGGCGCTTGCGCCTTACTGCTCGAGCACGCTAAACTCGGCGCAGGTGGCAAAGTCTTGTCCGTCTTGCGAGCTCTTGGCTGTGAAGCGGAGGTAACGGGCGCGAACGGGCTTCTCAAAGAGCACGCGCTTCAGGCTGCGGTTGTTGGCAAAGGCTCCCTTGGCAATAACGGGGTCCCATGTCTTACCGTCCATGCTGACCTGGATCTCGTAGTCCTTGATGTTGCCGTTCTGCGAGTCCTGACGCGGCAGGTAGGCAAAGCCCTTGAGGGTCTTCGCGGCACCGCAGTCGAAGTCAACCCAGTGGGGATAGTTGGCCACTGTAACGCTGAACATGGTGTGCCAGTAAGTGTTGGGATTTCCGTCCACCATGTGCTCAGCGTCGCCCTCGCCGCTCTCTACCGAGCTGGCGAACTTCACCGTTACGGGGATGGCATCGATGCGCTCAAACTGCTGAGAGTAGTTGAAGCGTGAGCCCTTGGCGAAGGCCACCACGCGACCACCCTCCGTGAGGTTGAACGGGCCCTTGTAGACCGATACGCGCTTGGCGTTGTTCACCTTATAATAGATGGTCTGGTTCTTGGCGCCGTTGATGGTCACCACACCGTCGGTAGCGCGACTGATGCTCAGCGGAGCCTGTCCGTCGAGCGCCACGTTGGCGAGGTTGGTGAGCTGGTCGTTGGCCATGGTTGTGGTGGGTCGGATGGCGAATCCAAACGACTGTGTGGTGCTCTTTACGCGGTCGGCCTCGAGCGGTCCACCCTGTCCGCAGCTGTTGCCGCCCAGTCCGGTGATGGCGTGGTCGATATGGAGCCACACGCCGTCGCTTGCGGGCAACTCATGGGGATGGTTGGCCATGGCGAGCTGCTGGGCTGAGTAGGGCAGCGCAGAGAAGCTCATCACGCTGTCGGCCACGAAGATGGCACCCTGCTGACCGTCGCTGAGGGCCACCCAGCGGCTATCCTGGTGGTTGGCCATATCCTGCGGCTTGGGGAAGTTCTCAAACTCACGAGCCACATCGGGCTGGTTCCAGATGGCCACAGCCTGACTGGTCTTACGGTCGGGATAGTTGTCGACCGGTCCGCGACCGTAGTATTTCATCTGCTTCATGGCCTTCGGCAACTTCATGGCGTAGCCCAGACGAGCCAGCGTTAGGTTGGGTCGGTTGGCCGAAACGGTGCTCTGGTTCTCCACCGTTCCATCGGGATGGATGGTGTAAACCACATTGGTGGTGAACTTAAACTCAGGCTTTCCACCCGTCTTCGTCAGTTTCTTCCAGTTCTTGTCGGCACCTTCGAGCTTGGCGGTCTCGGTGCCCTGGCTCTCCACCACAAACTTCACGCTGACCGTACCGTCGGCGTTGGTCACCACGTGGCTCTCGAGCGCCTTGTGCTCCAGGCAGTGCAAACCGTTGGCATACCATCCCTGGTACACCCAGTTGTCGTTGTTCACCCAAGCGCGGAAGGCGTCGAGACGCGGGCCGCATCCGTCGGCGAACATCTGCTTGCCGTTATAGGTAAGGCTGCGGAGCGTTCCGGTAGCCTTGTCAAAGGTCATGGCGAAGGCGTTGCCACCATCGATGGCGATGTCGGCGTTGGTCTCCTTCACATTGATCTTGGCACCCGTCTTGGCAGCCTCTGCGAGCGACGGGCGCTCGGCGGCCGTCTGCACGAGCAGTTGCTGGTCGGCCTGCACATATCCGGCCTTGGCCCACGGTGTGTTGTTCTTCAGGTGGAAGGCCACGTAGAGCTGGTAGTCCTTGCCAGCGTCGAGCTTGGCGTTGGCCAGGCCGTCGACGGTCACCACCTTGTGCTGGCGGGGAGCCACGCTGCCCACAGCCAGTTGGCCCTTAGCCACCTCCAGGCCATCGGCCGTGAGGCTATAGGTCACGTCGTAGTCGGTGAGGTCGCCTGTATAATAGTTCTTATTGAAGATGTCGAGTGTGCCCTTGGCCTTGTCGGCCCATTTCACACCGATGTTCTGATAGACCTTCTTCACCTCGAAGTACTGAGGCTTGGGCTCGAGGTCGCCGAAGATGATACCGTTCATCACAAACTGGCCATCGTTGGGCGTGTCACCAAAGTCGCCACCGTAAGCGAGGTAGCGCTTTCCGTCGGGAGTATAGTTGTACATCGACTGGTCGATCCAGTCCCAGATGGCACCACCGCAAAGGAAGTTGGTCGACTCGATGGCATCCCAATAATCCTGCAGGTTGCCCACGGCGTTACCCATGGAGTGGGCATACTCGGAGATGTGGAACGGATACTTGATGTTGAGGTTGCCACGCACGGCAGCGCGCACCCAGTTGACCGAGGGATACTGGTTGGATCCCATGTCAACGATGTCGTTGTTGCGCTCATACTGCACGGGGCGCGAAGGATCATACTCGTGGATGGCAGCATAGCTGGCCTTGAAGTTGTCGCCAGGTCCGGCCTCGTTGCCAAGGCTCCAGATGGCTATACAGGGATCGTTGACACGAGCGTGTGCCATGGCCATCATGCGTCCAATGTGCTGGTTGAGGAACTCAGGCACGTGGCTCAGACTTTCCTTGCCATAGAAATACTCGTGGCTCTCGATGTTGGCCTCGGCCTCGAGCCAGATGCCATACTTGTTGCAGAGATAATAGAAATAAGGATCGTTGGGATAGTGGGATGTGCGCACGTGGTTGATGTTGCCACGCTTCATCAGCATGATCTCATCCTCCATCTGCTTGCGTGTGATGGCATGGCCACGTGTGGGGTTGGTGTCGTGGCGGTTCACACCCTTGAGCTTCAGCGGCTTACCGTTGACCAAGAGGTAACGGCCCGCCAGTCCGAACTCGTCGTCCTTAGCGGCCACGTCGCGAATCTCCACGGTGCGGAAACCGGTCTGTGTGCTGACAGCCTCCACCACGTTGCCCTTCTTGTCGCGCAGTTCGCAAACAAGCGTGTAGACATTGGGCTCCTCAGAGCTCCAGGGGCGCACATTGGCCACGGTGAAGTTCTCGTGGAGCGTGCTGCTGGCGTTCTTGGCCTGATTGATCTTGCCTGTGGTTGTGGTCAGCACGCGTGCCTCGCCCTCAGCGTCGCCATAGAGTTTGTTGGCGAAGAGTTTAAACACGGCGGTGTAGCCCTTGGCGTCCTTGGTGCCCACATTGCTCACGGTGTAGTCCACGGCGAGCTTGCCTGTGCCGTCGGCCGTCCATGCGGGAATGACCTTGAGGTCGCTCACGTGCACCTTGGGCTTGCTATACACGGCCACGGTGCGGAAGATACCGGGCAGGCGGAACATGTCCTGAGCCTCGAGGAACGAACCGTCGGAAGAGCGATACACCTCCACGGCCACCTCGTTGTGGCCAGGCTTGGCCCACTGGCTGATGTCGAACTCGGCCACGTCGCGCGAGTCTTTCGAGCAGCCCACATAGTGGCCGTTGACCCAGAGGTAGAAGAACGAGTCGACACCATCGAAGCTGATGTAGACCTCGCGTCCCTTCCAGTTCTGCGGCAGGGTGAAGGCGCGGCGGTAGGAGCCCACCTCGTTGCGATACTCGTAAGTGGTGTAGTCCTTCGGCGGCTCACGCATCACACCGTTCTTCCAGTCGCCCACGGCGATGTTATACTTGAAGATGACCCACTGGTTGACGTAGATGGGCGTGCCATACTTCTGTGTGCCATCTTTCTGAAGGCCATACATGTTCCACGACATGGGCACCTCCACATCGTCCCATGCCTGGTCGTTGTAACCGGCCTGATAGAAATCCTTGGGGCGGGCGTCGGGGTTCTTGGCGAAATGGAACTTCCATTTGCCGTCGAGGCTCATCCAATAGCTCGACTTCTCGGGCAGGACGCCCTTGGCCTCGTCGACCGAAGCGAAGCTGGTGAACCATGCGTGCGGCTGCAACTTGTTGTAGCCAATCAACTCGGGCTGCTGCCACTCCTGGCCCGTGGGGGCTGTGGCAGTACCATACTCATAGCCCTTCAAGAGGGTCTGAGCCGGCAGTGCGGTTGCCAAGAGACAGCCCACTGCAGTTAAGAAATTGCGAATGATCATGTAAAAAGATAGATTGTAGTTGCGCGTAACATAAATACTTTCTGCAAAGTTAAGTATTTTATCACGGCTTTGCAAATAAAACGGCAAAAAACAGGTGCCCGCCGGAGCAAGAATAGTCCCCAATTGGTTGCGGAAACGGTCGAAACGGCAGGAATGGGCACTGGTGTTCACAGCCCGTCGCCATCGATGGCGAATCAGAACAGGAACATCTTGAAGCGTTGGGTGTTGCTTTCTTTCTGCGCCAACTCGTCGGTCATTCGCCGCATGGCCTCTTTGAAGAAGAAGCTAACAAGGTGCTCGTCGGTTGCCTCGGTGCGAATCATGCGCAGGGCCGCTATGTATTCCTGGCGACTGGTGGCGGGAATGATGAGAAGCGGATGGTGCATGCGCAGCAAGATGTAATTGCTGAGGAGCCGCCCCGTACGGCCATTGCCGTCGCGGAAGGGATGCAAATACTCGTAGAAGCCGTGGAAGCGTGCGGCAAGCACCATGGGATGGGCCGCTGCCGCAACGATGGCGCGCTCAGTGGAGGCAAGCAGCTGGGGCACCCTCGCCACCAACTGCCCGTGGTCGCCAAACACGGTGTCGCCAGTCGCCATGTCGGTCGTGGTGTATTGGCCGGGCGTGGCGTCGGGCGCACGGTAAGCAAGCGTGTGGAGGGTGACCCGTCGGTTCACTTCTTTCAGGAATTCTTCGTCGAGCGGATGGTCGATATGGTCGAGCACATATTCGTATGCCTGGAAATGATCGAGCATCTCAAAAGCCTCATACAGGGTCTTGCCCGCGGGAATCATGCCAAGGCCTTTCTCTTTCAATTCGCGTGTGTCGTCGACCGAGAACGAGTTGCCTTCGATGGCGCACGAATGGGTAGAGAAAAGCACCTCATTAAACTGCCGATACTCTTCACGCTCCATTTTATCGATCACCTCCGCCTGATACGTGGTCCTCAGACGTTCGTACTCGTTGATTTCCTTTTCGAATGACATCATATAAAGTTTCCCGGGATAACTGTTGCCTACAAAGATACATCATTTTTTTGACAGCACCATCATTTGGCGCCCATTATCTCTAAACCCATTGGGGACAAACCTGCCGTCGGCGCAAACCCTCCCGTTGCGGGCGTGGCTGCGCCTTGGCAAGCATTGCGTGGCTCGCGCCTTACTCAAACTGCATGGGGCCGAAGAAGTCGGGGCGATGGAAGTCAGGCTTGGGCACGTCGACGGGGAAGAGCGACGCGAAGTGGGGACGGGGCAACTTGTCGCCACACTTGTAGACGTTGCCATGGGCCTGCAGACCGGCGAACGACTGGAGCTTGTGGTGGAACAAGGCGGTGGCGGGCACCGACAGGCACAGCTGCCACGTGCGCTCGCCCTCGATGTCGGCAAACGGCATGCGGCCCATGGTGGCAAAGCGGTCTACGGTGTTGAGCACCTCCTGGTTGGCGCGCTCGCGGTTGGCGCGGGCCGCTCCGGCTCCGATGAGCATCGTTCCGGCGGCGTTGCACTCTATATTATAATAGGTGCCGTTGTCGGTGGGCGAAAGGAAGAGCTCGCAGCACGAGTCTTCCCACACGTTGCCGTTGTCGTGGGATGCCACGGCGCGCACGCAAGCCTCGCTTACGCGGTAATGGACGAGCAGGTGAGAGCCCGTGTGGGCCAGGCGCACCTCCACCTGAGGCTTGTAGGGGAACGACTCGGCCCAGCATGAATGGGCCACGGGGATGAATGGCAGATGGGCATTGTCCATTACGCTAACAATTTCGGCGGCGCTAACGGGAGCGTCGGCAATGCGGGGTATCAGGATCGTTGGTTGCATGGCTTAGGTTTGGTTTCAATTGTTTGCTCTATCTTATGCAAAGATACAACTAAGAAACGAAAGTGAGCACGAAATGGGCAAAAGAATATTGCTTCCCGCCGATTTATGCCGCACCCGTCGGCCATTCGACGCACATGCAACCATCAAAATATCGCAACAATCTATACTGTAATCTACATTGTTTTTTACGACCAGCCATGCCTTCGGTCGCAAATACGCCATTCTCGCGCAATCTTCGCAACGCTCTGACCATTAACCACTTACCATTCCTACAACTCGTTCAACCCTTCTGTTTTCACATTCCGCATTGCGAAAAGCCACGTTTCGAGGCTCGAAACATGGCTAACGGCACTACGAGAGATGCTCTTTCGAGGCTCGGTTAGGCAGGTATCGCAAATGGAAAGATGCCTAACGGCAAATCGGGAAGTCAGTTTTTTGTCGCCCGTCTCGTAAAAAACGCGTTTTCGCGCGCTATTTCACGCAAAAACAGAGACCAACTTTTTAGCCAAACATCCTTACAACACATGGTCTTTTCGCTCCACATTCCATCCTCCGCTTCGCCCCTGCCCCCACCCTATTGGTGAACCACAAGAGGGAAATTTGGGGTCGGAAACGCTAAAACTTGGCAATGGATATGCGCCAAACGAAGAAAAATGCTTAATTTTGCTTACAGCTACGACCTAATCATCGATTGCCTACCTGTCGCCGTGCTCGCGATGAGCCTTTAGGAGCGGCACCACGGGGTCGAGCCCAACCTAAACGCAACCTAATAATTACTACCAAATGATTACCAAAAAAACGAGAGCGCTCCTTTGCGCCATGTTGGGGTTGATGGCAGTGAGTCCAACAACCGTCAACGCCCAGGACGACTTCGGATTGGTTGAGCAGACGCTTCCCAATCCTGAGAACACGCCCCTACCCGTCTTTCCCGTTCCCTCTGAGCGCCAGCTCAAATGGAACGAAACCGAGTTTTACGCCTTCTTCCATTATGGCATGAACACCTACACCGGCGAGGAATGGGGACTGGGCAGCGAGTCGGAGAACCAGTTTGCGCCACCGCTGTGCCCGACCCCTTGCAGTGGCTCACAGCCGCCAAGTCGGCCGGCATGCAAGGCGGCATCGCCGTCATCAAGCACCACGATGGCTTCTGCCTGTGGCCCACATCGACCACGAAGCACAACGTCACCTCGTCATCGAACGCCAACGCCAAGGAGACCAATGTGCCACGCGACTTCGCCGCAGCCGCCAAGAAGCTCGGCATGAAGTATGGCTTCTACATCTCGCCGTGGGACCGCAACAGCCCCTACTGGGCCGAGAAGGACGACGACGGCAACTACACGTCGACCTACACCAACGACGTGTTCTTCAAGCAGTGTGCCGAGGCGGCCACCTATGGCGACGACCAGTTTGAGATGTGGTTCGACGGAGCACGCGGCGGCTCTGGCCACTACGGCGGCAAGGGCGGCAAGCGCGACATTCCCAACGCCACCACTTATTACGACATTCCCAACCTGCGCGACTCCATCCACAAGGTTTGCCCCAACATCATCCTCTGGGGCGAAGGCGGCGAGGCACGCTGGATAGGCAACGAGGCCGGATGGGCCGGCGAAACCAACT
>OBLI01001004.1_pt1 | contig 28998 bp, 29 predicted proteins | sample 1519701 | NCBI WGS metagenome assembly OBLI01 (sample SAMEA3663005, study PRJEB22513) | pig gut metagenome | biome: pig gut; feature: pig-associated habitat; material: faeces | place: France | collected 2012 | reverse complement strand
GGCAGTACCGGTATCCTTGGTTGGTACCTTTGCCTCCTTCGTGCTTTTGGGTTTTACCATTAACACGCTAACCGCCTTCGCTATGATTTTGGCTATCGGCCTTGTTGTCGATGACGCTATCGTCGTAGTTGAGGCCGTTGAGCATCACATTCAAGAAAATGGCATGTCCCCCAAGGAAGCAACCTATCGTGCTATGAACGAAGTATCCGGCCCTGTTGTGGCTATCGCCTTCGTTTTGTCCGCGGTATTTATCCCAGTAGCTTTTACCGGCGGTACCGTTGGTGAATTGTACAAGCAGTTCGCTATTACCGTATCCGTATCCATGATGCTGTCCGCAATTGTTGCGCTGTCCCTGACTCCTGCGCTCTGCTCTTTGATTTTGAAGAAAAAGAGCGAGGATGAGGCTCCCAAGGGCTTCATTGGCAAGGCAGTTGCTGCCTTTAACAATTGGTTCGAAAGAACTCTGGGCAAATATGTTTCCAATGTTGAGGTTTGTATCCGCAAGTCCAAGCTGGTGCTCACCTGCCTGGCCGTTGTGGTTATTCTGACCGGCGTTATCGCTAAGCATACCCCGACCGGCTTCGTGCCGAACGAGGACCAGGGCATGAGCGCCGTATCCGTAAATCTGCCTGAGGCTGCTTCCAGCAACCGTGCTCTGCAGGTTATTGAAGATATCGCTGCCAAAGCCCGCAAGCTCCCCGGTGTTAAGAACGTTATGTCCGTTGCCGGCGTGGATATTCTTTCCGACGCGCAAAAGGCTAACTCTGCTTTGATGGTAGTTGTTATGGACGATTACAACAATCGTACCACTACTACCCAACAGGTTATTCCTATGATCTTTGGCTTGGGCGCTCAATATCCTGATGCCAATGTTATGGCCTTCCAGCCGCCTTCCCTGCCCGGTGCCTCCAATACCGGTACTCTGAGCCTGTATTTGATGAACCTCGGTGGCGAGGAAGTGGAAATGATGGGCCAGCGTGCGAACGAGTTCCTGGCTAAGGCTCGCCAACGTCCTGAGGTTGGCATGGTTTATACCACCTTGAATACCAATACTCCTGTGTATAATTTTGATGTGGACCGCGAAAAGGCACAAAGCTTAGGCGTGCCAGTATCCAGCGTTTATGCCGCTATGCAGGCCTTCTTAGGCGGTAACGAAATCAACGATATCAACAACTTCGGTCGTACCTGGAAGGTAGTTATGCAGGCCGATGCCAAGTATCGTACCAATGTGGATGATTTGCGTTATTTCTATGTGCGTAGCACTAATGGTACTATGGTGCCGTTGAATACCCTGGTAACTCCCATTCAAAAGAACAGCTCTCTGGTTATGACTCGCTTCAATGGTGCTCGCGCCATTAATATTGCGGGCGACCCTGCTGATGGCTATTCCACTGGTGAGGCAATGGCAGCATTGGAAGAGGTAGCAAAGGAAACTTTGCCCAGCTCCTACACCTACGAATGGGTTGACCAAAGCCGCGACGAAATCGAGGCTGGCAGCCGTTCTACCCAGATTTACATCATTTCTATGATTTTCGTATTCCTGTGCTTGGCAGCTCTGTACGAAAGCTGGACCATTCCTCTGGCCGTACTGCTGTCCGTGCCCTCTGCCATTTTTGGCTGCTTCCTGTCCCAATATCTGCGTGGTCAAAATAACGACGTTTATATGCAGATTGGTATGATCACTTTGATTGGCTTGGCTGCGAAGAACGCTATTTTGATTGTAGAATATGCTAAGATGAACATGGAAGAGAATGGCATGGATGTGGTTACCGCAGCAATCGAGGCTGCTCGCCTGCGTTTGCGCCCCATTCTGATGACCTCCTTCGCCTTCATTTTGGGCTGCCTGCCCTTGGCAATTGCCACCGGCCCGGGCGCTGGTGCGCGTGTATCCATGGGTAACGCCGTAGTTGGCGGTATGACCATCGCTACCTTCTTCGGTATCTTCCTGATTCCGGTGCTCTTTGTAGTTGTAGAAAAATTCTTCAGCCGCAAAAAGAAGCAGGATGACAATATGGCTGACCAAATGTAAGGCTTTATCTTGAGGCCTGACTCATATAGTCCATCAAGCAAGCTCCGCTTAGTCTGTTACGATTAAGCGGAGCTTTTTTATGTGGGAAACAGGGGATTAGTAGCTTAAAAAAGCATAAATAAAGTTTAAAAACATAAAAAATAAAGTAGCTCTATTAAGTAATTAGACAAAGGCTTAGCTGTGGGCAAAAGGTGGCTGCGGCAACAGTTTGCAGATATTCTAGAAATTATAATGAAAATCGACAAGGAAGCTTGTCCGCTATTATGAGCCATCCGTTGGACGAGAACGGAAATATTATGTGGAGGTGATGTTATGGGTCCAGTAACAACGAATCCCTGGCTGATTGCCGTGATTAACATGGTTATTGTTTTTGGGGTATTGATAGCTCTGGGCGTCTTAATGAGTATGATTCAGGTCGTAGATCCCACGAAAAACCACTAACAAAACTTAAGGAGGAAAAATTTTTATGTTTGAGGCGTTTATTGTTGCTCTGTCTTCTGTATGGGCAGACTCTGGCTTTTCTGCCTTGACAGCTGGCCACATCATTATGATTGCTGTGGGCCTGGTGCTGCTGTATATGGCTATTGGTAAGGGCTTTGAGCCCCTGCTGCTGTCCCCGATTGCTTTTGGTTGTATTCTGGCTAACATTCCGAAGAATGGCTTTGAACAACCTGGCGTTATGTCCGTTATTATGTATGGTATTAACCACGAGGTATTCCCGCCGCTGATTTTCTTAGGCGTAGGCGCCATGACCGACTTCGGTCCTCTGATCGCTAACCCTAAGACCTTGCTCTTGGGTGCTGCTGCTCAAGCAGGTGTATTCGTAGCTCTTCTTGGTGCTATGCTCTTAGGCTTCTCCGTACAAGAGGCTGCTGCTATCGGTATCATCGGCGGTGCTGATGGTCCTACTTCCATTTATTTGGCAGCTAAGATGGCTCCCCAGCTGCTGGGTGCTATCGCCGTTGCTGCTTATTCCTACATGAGCTTGGTTCCGCTGATTCAACCGCCAATCATGCATCTGTTCACTACTGAAGCAGACCGCAAGATAGTTATGAAACAGCTGCGCCCTGTTTCTAAATTCGAAAAAATCGTTTTCCCGATTATGACTACTATCATTATTTCCTTGCTGCTGCCCTCCGTAACCGCTTTGATTGGTATGCTGATGCTGGGTAACCTGTTTAAAGAAGCAGGCTGCTTGGACCGTCTGAGCGACACTGCTCAAAACGCTTTGATGAACACTGTAACCATCATGCTGGCAACCGGTACTGGCTTGACCATGAGTGCTGAGTCCTTCCTGAACTACCAAACCATCCTGATTATCTTCTTAGGCTTGGTAGCCTTCATCGGTGGTACTGCAGCCGGTGTAATCTTTGGTAAGCTCATGTGCACCTTTGATGGCGGTCAAACCAACCCCTTGATCGGCTCCGCTGGCGTATCCGCAGTACCTATGGCAGCTCGTGTATCCCAGATTGTTGGCCAAAAAGCTAATCCGGCTAACTTCTTGTTGATGCATGCTATGGGTCCTAACGTTGCAGGCGTAATTGGTACTGCAGTTGCTGCTGGTACAATGTTGGCAATGATCGGCCCCGTTGCTAAATAAAGAGTTCATTATTTAGAGACGGGCGATAAGGCATCATCTACTGCGCAATGGCTCCTAGACGTACTAATTTGTACGCCATCGGCGCCATTGCTTGTTTCTAATACCTTCTCACCCGTCTGAATAATACTAAATTAGCCCCGTACACAAGCTTGTGGCGGGGCTTTTTGCTTTCTAAAAAATAAAAAAAAAAAAAAAAGGGATAAAAAAAAATGGGCATAAAAAAATAACCAGTTCGCAGCTGGTTATTTTTTGCGTCCAAAGCTGTTCGCATCAGCCTCGGACATTCTCCCAAATCTTACTATTCGCAAATTGAAGATTGGGAAGATATTAAATGGTTGCTTTGCAGTACTTATTTTAGCAAAGAACTAAGATATTTCTGTTGCCTAGGTCACAGAAAATTATTTAAAAAATATAGTAATCATAAAGTTAGTTTAGCAAAGGTATTTTGTAAATAATGTAAGTAACAAGGCTTAAAAAAGTGTGGCCTGCGCAACAGAATATAAAAAAATTTACTTTTATACTTAATTAAGTAAGATAAGTAGCTTGTCTTACTGGATATAATCCCCCTTTAGTTTTTGAGAAAGAGGTGAATTTATGGGTCCTGTAACAACTAATCCGTGGCTGATTGCACTCATTAACATGACCATCGTTTTCGGAGTATTGATTGTCTTGGGTGGGTTAATGAGCCTGCTGCAAGTGGTAGATCCCACTAAAAGCAAATAATTCTGTCTCAAAGCAGCACTGCTGCTTTAAGCTGCTTCATGAAAGATGATATTTCTAGCAAAGCTTTTGTAGGAAGCATCGCACTTCCTGCCAGGCTAGGGGAGACTGGTAAGAAAAGTGATGCGGAAATGTATTCGGAAATGGAGTATTAATTGCCGTGAGGCAATTCGCACTTATAAAATCCCACATGGGAAACAAGGAGGAAATTTTTACATGGAAGCATTTGTAGTTGCTTTGGCATCCGTATGGGCAGACTCTGGCTTCTCTGCTCTGACCGGCGGTCATGTAATCATGATCTGCGTTGGTCTGGTTCTGCTGTATATGGCTATTGGTAAGGGCTTTGAGCCTTTGCTGCTGTCCCCGATTGCATTCGGTTGTATTTTGGCTAATATTCCTAAAAATGGTTTTGAACAACCTGGCGTTATGTCCGTAATCGCATACGGCATTCACCACGAAGTATTCCCGCCGTTGATTTTCTTGGGCGTAGGCGCAATGACCGACTTTGGTCCTCTGCTGGCTAACCCCAAAACTCTGCTCTTAGGCGCTGCTGCTCAGGCTGGCGTATTCATCGCTTTGCTGGGCGCTATGCTGCTGGGCTTCACCGTTCAAGAGGCTGCTGCTATTGGTATCATTGGTGGTGCCGATGGTCCTACCTCCATTTATCTGGCTGCTAAGATGGCTCCCCAACTGTTGGGCGCTATCGCCGTTGCTGCTTATTCCTACATGTCTTTGGTTCCTTTGATTCAGCCTCCTATCATGATGCTGTGCACCACTGAACATGACCGCAAAATTGTTATGCAACAATTGCGTCCGGTTTCCAAGTTCGAAAAAATCGTTTTCCCGATTATGTGCACCATCGTCATTTCCCTGCTGTTACCTTCCGTAACCGCATTGATTGGTATGCTGATGCTTGGTAACCTGTTCAAAGAAGCAGGCTGCTTGGATCGTCTGTCCGACACCGCTCAAAACGCTATGATGAACATCGTAACCATCATGCTGGCAACCGGTACTGGTGCTACCATGAGCGCTGAGTCCTTCCTGAACTACCAAACCATCCTGATCATTTGCTTGGGCCTGGTTGCATTTATCGCTGGTACCGCTGCAGGCGCTCTGTTCGGTACTTTGATGTGCAAACTGGACGGCGGCCAAACCAACCCCTTGATTGGTTCTGCCGGCGTATCTGCAGTACCTATGGCTGCTCGTGTATCTCAAAAAGTTGGCCAAAAATGCAACCCTGCTAACTTCCTGCTGATGCATGCTATGGGCCCCAACGTTGCAGGCGTTATTGGTACCGCAGTTGCAGCTGGTACCATGCTGGCTATGATTGGTCCTGTTGCTAAATAATTTTCCACTGCAACTCCCCTAAGAGGGTGCGCTAGTCGCACCCTCTTTTTTGTGCATTTTTTGCAAAAGCGTCATAGAAAAAACACATCTTCTTGATATGATTATTTTGACCTCAAAAGGAGGGCGCGGTATAATTAAACAATAAAGAAATTTATAAATGAGGGATTACTATGTTGAAGTTTTTGCAAAAGAATAAGTATATGATTATTGTTGCTGCATTAGTGCTGGCTGGTAGCTATGGTGGCTACAAGTATTATCAGAGCACTCAGCAAACCGCCGAAACCATCAAGCTAGGCAAGGTTATCCGAGGCGATTTAACTGAAACAGTTTCTGCAACAGGCTCTTTAACTGCCTTGGATAATGTGGATATCAGCTCTAAAATTACGGGCCGCATTGTGGAGGTTTTGGTTAAGGAAAACCAGCATGTGAATGCGGGCGATGTTTTGGTGCGCTTGGATGATACTGCTTTAAAGGCTACCTTGGCTCAGATGGAAGCTAAGCTAATCAATGCCCAGCTTACGTATAATCGTGACCGGGATTTGCTAAATCGAGGTGCGATCAGCCAAGCTACCTATGATGCAGCTTATGCCGATTATTTAGTGGCGAAGAGTAATTACGAAAAGGCTTCCTCGGATGTAAACGATACTATTATCACCACTCCTATTAACGGCTATATTATCGGCAAGCCCACGCCCGTAGGCCAAACCATCAGCTCCGGTATCAGCACGCCCCAGGTTATCATGAGCGTGGCTACCTTGGACAATATGGAAATCGAAACACTGGTGGATGAATCCGATATTGGCCAGGTCAAGGACGGCCAAAAGGTAAAATTCACTGTAGATGCTTATCCTGAAGAAACATTTATGGGTACGGTGCGCCTGCTATCCAAAAAAGCAACTACAGAAAACAATGTAATTTATTATAAGGTTTATGTAACTGTCGATGATGCTAAGGGCAAGCTGTTGCCCACCATGACTGCTAGAGCAGAGTTTATCATTAGCGAAGCTAAGGATGTAACCATGGTGCCCTTAAACTGCATTTATACAGAAGGCAAACGCCGTTATGTGAAGGTTTATAACGAAAAGACCAAGGAAACCAAGGATGTAGATGTTTCTGTGGGCCTGAGCAACGATAATAGTATTGTTGTTACTGGTGCTGATCTGAAAGAGGGCGAAAAGCTGCTGGTGAAAAAGGCAGTAGCTAAGCAGAACAATACTAATAGAATGGGACCGCCCCTGCATTAAGGAGTGAGAAAAATGGCAGTTATCCAGCTTAAGGATATTATGAAAACCTATATCATGGGTGACAGCATTGTTCATGCTCTGGACCATGTGAATGTAAGCATTGATTTTGGCGAATTTACCGCCATCATGGGACCTTCCGGCAGTGGTAAATCCACGATGATGAATATTTTGGGCTGCTTGGATCGGCCTACCAGCGGTGAGTATTATTTAGATGGCAAGGAAATTGCTGGTTATAATGATGATGAGCTAGCTCATACGAGAAATGCCAAAATTGGCTTTGTTTTTCAAAACTTTAATCTGCTCAGCAAGCTTACTGCACAGGCCAATGTGGCGCTACCACTTGTTTATGCCGGGGTGGAGGAAGAGGAGCGCATGGAGCGCGCCAAAAAAGCGCTAGAGGCCGTAGGGCTGGGCGCGCGCCTAGAGCATAAGCCGATGGAGATGAGCGGTGGCCAGCGTCAGCGTGTAGCCATTGCTAGAGCGCTCATAAATAATCCGGCCATTATTATGGCGGATGAGCCCACGGGTAATCTTGATACTAAGTCCAGCTACGAGATTATGGATATCTTTAAATATTTAAACGAGCAAGGCAAAACCGTGGTTATGGTTACCCATGAGCCCGATATTGCCGAGCAAACGAAGCGTATTTTGGTAATGCGCGACGGCAAGCTGGTAAGCGACGAAAGAAGGTGATTTCATGTTCAACGAATCTATTAAAATGGCTCTCGATGGCATGATTTCCAACAAGCTGCGCACCTTTTTGACGCTTTTAGGCATTATCATCGGCGTGGGCGCAGTTATCGCCATGGTGAGCCTTGGCTTTGGCGTAAAGGAAAATATTAAGAATAATATTTCCAAGCTAGGCAGCAACCTGTTGGTGATCACCTCCGGCGGTCGCACTGCTACCGGTGCTCGCTTAGCTGCGGGCGAGGGTGCCAAGCTGACCTATGAGGATGCCGAGGCCATTATGAAGCAGGTGGATGGCGTTGCGCGCATGAGCGCTAGCGTTAACAAAAGCTATCAGCTGGTGGCTGGCAATCAAAACTGGACCAGCCGCGTAGAGGGTACCACACCCAGTAATTTTGACATCCAAAGCTTGGAGCTTGAGGATGGACACATTTTTAACAATAAGGATTTAAATAGCCGTAGCAGAGTGGCTGTTATCGGCTCCACGGTAGCCGAAAGCCTTTTCCCCGAGGGTGAGCCCGTGGGCAAAATGATGCGCGTTAATAAGGCTCCCTTTCAGGTAATCGGCGTGCTCAAGAGCAAGGGCCAAAGCGGTATGGGTCAGGATCAGGACGATGTGGTTTACATTCCCCTGACCACTGCTCAAAATCGCATGATGGGCATCACCTATGTGCAAAGAGTGACGCTGCAGGCCGAAAATGAAAATATTATTAACGATGTGCAGGCTGAGGCGGAGCAGGTGCTGCGCAATCGCCACAAGATTAAAGCGGGGGACTACGACGACTTCACCGTGCGCAATATGGCAGCTATCATGGAAACGATGATGGAAACGGCCAATAGCATTACCATGCTGCTGGGCTGCATTGCGGCCATCTCCCTCTTGGTGGGCGGTATCGGCATCATGAATATTATGCTGGTATCCGTTACTGAGCGTACGCGCGAAATAGGTATCCGCAAGGCTTTGGGTGCAACTTATAATAATATTTTGTTGCAATTTTTACTCGAAGCGATGGTTATCGGTATTGTGGGCGGTGGCCTGGGCGTGCTGTTAGGCGTGGGCGCATCCTTCGCCATCAGCTATTTTGCAGGCTGGAACACTGTGATTTCGCTGTGGGCCATCATCATCGCCGTTGTTTTTTCCATCGGCATTGGCCTCTTCTTTGGTATCTACCCTGCCCGGAAGGCAGCGCTGTTGGACCCCATCGACGCTTTGCGCTATGAATAAAAGGCAAAATATAGTATAATAAAATAAAGAGAAGCGAAAAAAGACAGTGGCCCTAGCTACTGTCTTTTTCATGATGTAGCGCTAGCGTGATGAGCTACGAATTATAGAATTACAAATTACAATTGATGAATAAAGCTGGGTACTATTGGGCGAGGTTAGCATGAGCAGAAAAAACTATTTACGGGATATGCCTTCCTGTAAGCGGGCAGAGCAAAAGCATATTAGTAGCTATCGTGAATACCTGCAGGCTGGGCTTGCTTTTTTGCGCAAGCCCAAGACACGCTTTGACTTGCGCGACCGTTCTATGTTAGTGCTTTTGCTGGTTTTAGTAATAATTCTGCTGCAAAAGGTTGTGGAATACTTTAGTAATTGATATAATAATATGATAAGATAATGGAGTGCCATTTTTTGCAAGGGCATGAGGGAGGATGGCTGTGGCTGGCAAGAGCTTGGGTATTTTAGGCGGGACCTTTGATCCTATTCATATTGGACATCTGCGGATGGCGGAGCATGTGTTTCAGAGCATGGATTTAGAAAAAATTATCTTTATTCCTGCTTATGTGCCGCCGCACAAGCTGGGACAGGATTTTGCACCGGCCCAGGACCGCTATGCCATGACGAAGCTGGCTGTGGCAGATAATCCTCACTTTATTGTGTCGGATATGGAGCTTAAGCGTAGTGGTGTTTCCTATACCATCGATACGATTCGTCAGCTACATAACCTTTATCCCGATAAGGAACTGCACTTTATTATTGGTGCTGACAGCGTGGCCCAGCTGCACACCTGGCATAATATCGAAGAAATGCTAGAGCTGACGCACTTTGTGGCAGTGTGGCGCCCAGGCTACGAGGATGCCATGGAGGAGCTGGTGCGTCATTTAGGTCAGCGTGCGCGGGAAAGAGTGTTGCTTTTGGATACGCCGGTTTACGCTATTTCCTCCACCGAGATTCGTACGCGCTTGCGCCAAGGACAAAGCTTGGCAGGACTGGTGCCCGCACAAGTGGAAGAATATATTTATGAGCATGGTTTATATGGTTGTGTAACAGGAGATAGATAAGATGATGACATTGGAGGAAATGCAGGCATTACTTAAGGATAGCATTCCTGGCAAGCGCTATAAGCATTCTGTAAATGTGTACGAAACAGCCCTGAGGCTGGCAGAAGTCCACGGACTGTCTAAAGAAAAAATTGCTGTGTCTGCCTTGCTGCATGACTGCGGTCGCGAGGTGGCTAGCAAGGACAGCGTTGCGAAATGTCAAGAGCTGGGCTTACCCATTGATGAGATAGAAATGCATCAGCCGATTTTGCTCCATGCCAAGCTGGGCGTGTATAATGCTATGCATAAGTATGGCGTGGCAGATCAGGAGATTCTGGATGGAATAATGTACCACACCACTGGTATTGATGGCATGAGCAAGCTGGCCAAGGTAGTGTATTTGGCAGATATGATTGAGCCGGGACGCGATTTTCCCGGTGTGGAGGAGCTGCGCAGGCTGGCGCGTAAGGATTTGGATAAGGCCATGCTGCTGGCTTATAGCAATACTATTTGCTATTTGCTGGAGGGTGGGCTTTTAATTCATCCTCATTGCATAAGAGGCTACAATGAGCTGATTTTAGCAGCAAAAACAAAGTAATTTGGCAGGGAGTACTTTATGGAAGATATGCAAAACGATGAGCAAAGACCTCCTCGCCACAAAAAACGCAAGCTGCGCTGGGGAAGATTGCTGTGCCTCTTATTGATAGTGGGTTTATTTGTGGCCGGAATGTTTTGGGGCAGTGTCTGGATTTATGATACCTTTATTAATCCGCCCCAACGAAATGTAGTAGCTGCTGCCGATGATACCATCCGCAAGGATGAAAAGCTTAATGAACGTATAAATGTGCTGCTTTTGGGTATTGATGATGGTGATAGTGAGGCTGCAGAATATGAACCCAAGCGTACGGATGCCATTATTCTTTTAAGCTTTGATCCGGAAAAGAGCTTGGTATCATTGCTGTCGATTCCACGCGATACCAAGGTGATTTTACCGGGGCATAAGGACCCTGATAAAATCAATGCAGCGTTTGCCTATGGCGGCGCTGTGATGGCTAAGCAAACCGTGGCCAATTTACTAAGGGTACCCATTCATTATTACTGCTTGGCCGATTGGCGTGGCTTTATTGATGTGGTTAATTTGATTGGCGGCGTAGATATTTATGTGGATAAGGATATGCATTATGAAGATCCTTACGCTAATTTAGTAATAGATATTAAGCATGGCTACCAGCATATGGATGGTGCTACAGCAGGTAAATATGTGCGTTTTCGCAGTGATGAGCTGGGTGATATTGGACGTGTGCAGCGTCAACAAAAATTCCTTAAGGCTGCGGCAGAGCAAATGTTTTCTGTGCAAAATGTAACCAAAATAAGTAGCCTTTTGACAACCTTGGAAAAATATATTCAAACAGATTTGAACACCTTGACCATGCTCAAGGCTGCCAACAGCTTTAAGCTTTTTGGGGACGAAAAAATGCGCAGCTGTATGCTTTATGGTAAATTTGATGATTCTAGTGGCGTTAGCTATTGGTCGGCCGACAGAGCATCGGTGAATAAATCCTTGGACGAGCTGGGTATACCCTATATTAAGGAAAAGGCCGAGGATGAAGCTAAAACTGAGGAAGAAGCACCACGCGAGCATTTGCAGCCCAAGGATAGGGAGCAAATATATCGTGAAAAAAATAGTGACAAGAAGTAACAAGTATAAGTAAGACGAGCAGAAAAAGGAGGATTTTACATGGAAACTAAAGCATTAGCAACTAAAATTGCCGCTGCTGCCAGCGATAAAAAGGCTAAGGATATTTTACTTTTGAATATGGAGGGCTTGTCCCCGGTAACAGACTATTATGTAATTTGCAGTGCTAGCAACACCACGCTGGTGCGCACTATTGCTGATAATATTGAAGATAAGCTGGGAGAAGCAGGTGTATTCCCCACCCATAAGGAAGGCTATGCCGATTCTCGTTGGGTGCTTTTGGATTACGGCGATGTAGTTGCCCACATTTTCTTAGAGGAAGAGCGCGATTTCTATAATTTGGAGCAGCTGTGGGCCGATGCTCCCTCCGAAGCTTTTGTGGAGAGTGAAGATGCTGAATAATAAAAAACCTATGGGTAAATTTGCGAAAAAGCCCGTGGTGATTCAAAATAATACCAAATACCGTCCTGGTGATGTGGTGACCTTAAAGGTGGTGCGCTTAGGTGAAATGGGCGCTTTTCTTGATGGTGGCACTGGCAATACGGACGACGATATTTTGCTGCATAAGCTGCAGCAAACGGCTGAGGTCAAGGAAGGCGATGCTGTCAAGGTTTATTTATATCTTGACCCCAGCAAGCGCTTGACTGCCAGCATGAAGCTGCCCAAGATGCGCGAGGGCCAGCTGGGCTATGTGCGTGTAATTAGCGTTACTCGTGATGGCGGCTTTGTGGATATTGGTGCTGAGCGTGGTGTTTTTTTGCCCTATAGCCAAATGCGTGGCCATGTATCCGAGGGCCAGCTGGTGTGGGTAAAGCTGTACCGTGATAAGAGCGGTCGTCAGGCTGTGACCATGCGTGTTGAGGAGGATATGCAGCGTGCCGCGAAGCCTGCCGAGGGCTTGAAGGTGGGCGATAAGGTTACTGGCACTATCTATAACATTTTGCCGGAAGGCTTTTTCCTCTTCACGACCCAACGCTTTATTGCCTTTTTGCATCGCAGCGAGGTACCTGGGGGTCGTTTGGATTTTGGCCAACAGATTACGGGGCGCGTAACATATTTGCGCGAGGATGGACGCATTAATATTTCCATGCGTTTGCAAAAGGAAAATGCTTTGGTAGCCGATGCAGAGGATATTTATGCTTATCTGGTAAAGCGTAATGGCAGCATGCCTTATTGTGATAGCACACCGCTGGAGATTATCAAGCAGAAATTTGGTATTAGTAAGGCAGCATTTAAGCGCGCGTTGGGCCATCTGATGAAGGAGGGCAAGGTGCGCCAAGAAAATGGCTGGACCTATATTACTGAGGAAAAGAAATAGGCCGTGAGCTTTATAGCTACCCGCTGGTCGGGTAGCTTTGCTTTTTGGGATGGGATATTGCTAGGGAAAATGTACTTAAGCTTCCTTACATTGTGAGGAGCTGTCAGCGTAGCTGACTGAGAGGGGTTTATAGTTACTATGGATTTATCTAACTTATTTATGGCCGGACTAATCATCTTTCTCGGCTCCTTTTTCGCTACCGTATCCGGATTTGGCTTTGCGTTAGTAGCAACACCGCTTTTAGGGTTGATTATGCCATTGAAATGGGCCATCATTTTCATCCTGGTGCTTACAGTGGTTTTGCGTATTTTGACCATGTATCAGGTGTGGGGCGAATTTAATTGGCGAACAGTAATCTTAACTAGCATTGGCAGCTTTATCGGCATGCTGCCGGGCAGCAAGGTGCTGCACTTTATTTCCATCACCCATTTGCAAATCTTTTTGGGCATAGTGCTGCTTGCGGCCACTGCCCTGATGAGCCTGCAGTACACCGTGCCTATCAAGAATAAAACGGCAGGTCGCTTAGGCGCAGGCTTTTTGAGCGGCTTTTTTGGCGCATGCACTAGCGTCAGTGGTCCGCCGCTGGTACTGTATTTTCTCAACGAGCACACTGATAAAACTGAAATGCGGGCCAATATGATTTGGATTTTTGGTGTGACCGGCATCTTATTTGTTGGCGCTAGCTATTGGGCTGGTAATATAGCTGCTGTGGGCGATTGGAGCTATTTATATAGCATGATTCCAGCGACCTTCCTTGGCGTGCTTGCGGGCGAGCGCATGTTCCGCTATCTTAATCAACAGCTCTTCCGCCGCTTGTCATTGTTGATTGTGCTTGTTGGCGCAGTGATGATGCTGTTTAATGGACTGAGGGAGCTGTGAGATAGCCACTAGCAAATCTGTAACCTCCGTTACACTTTTATAGGGAAAAGGTAAAATGTAACAAAAGTGCAAAAATTTGCTTGACGTTATACATTGACAGCAGTAAAATTACCCTAATCGCTGAATTATATTGGCAAGATTACTTTGCAGGTGAAGATAATGGATTCTATCAAAATGAACACTGCAACTGAATACGGCTTTTATTATGCTCCGGTCTTTAGCTATTACTTTAGCACCGGTTATTTGGCATGGAAAAAAGCATATGGCAGTGAACGTAATAGAAGCCTTTAAGTGTATTTGTATCTGCACCTTTACAATGCTTTCGAAGCAGGCTCTTTTACGGGGCCTGCTTTTTTAATAGCAAACGAAAGCGTAATGATTTTATTAACAGAGCCAAAAGGAGGTAGGAAAAGGTAGGAGTAATTTAGCAAATTGTGGGCAGCTAGTTATCTCGCAGTTTGCTAAAGCTAGTAGGATTGTTAGTTTAGCGTGGAAGCTTTTCTCGCTTTAACTAGAGTGTAGCATTGTAGTATTGTAGTATAGTTATAAAGGAGAGATTTTATTATGATTATTGTATTTAAACCCACCGCAACCGTAGAAGACAAATCCCGTTTAAAAGCACAATTAGAGGCTAGAGGCTACCAAATCCACGCCAGCGAGGGCGTGAACGCATCATTGTTTGGCGTAGTTGGCGACACCAGCGCACTGGATATGAACCTGCTCCTAGTTAACGAGGGCGTAGAAAAGGTAATGCGCGTGCAGGAGCCCTTTAAACGTGCCAACCGCGCCTTCCATCCCGATGATAGCATTGTTAACGTAGCCGGTGTGCCCATCGGCGGCAAAAAAATCCAAGTTATCGCCGGTCCCTGCTCCGTAGAAAGCATCGAGCAGATTACCGCAGTAGCTCAGGATGTTAAAGCTAGCGGCGCAACCTTGCTGCGTGGCGGCGCTTTTAAGCCCCGTACCTCCCCGTACTCCTTCCAAGGCTTGAAGGAGCTGGGCTTGGATTACCTCAAGGCTGCGCGTGAAGCAACTGGCTTGCCCATCGTTACCGAAATCATGTCCGCCGACAAAATTGAACGCTTCGTTGAAGACGTGGATTTGATTCAGGTTGGCGCGCGCAACATGCAAAACTTTGAGCTGCTCAAGGAATTGGGCAAAACCAATAAGCCCATTCTCTTAAAGCGCGGCCTGAGCGCAACCATTGAGGAGTGGATTATGTCCGCCGAATACATCATGGCAGGCGGCAACGATAACGTTATCCTGTGCGAACGCGGCATCCGCACCTTCGAGCACTACACCCGCAATACGCTGGATTTGAGTGCGATTCCGGCAGTGAAAAAGCTGAGCCACCTGCCCGTAGTGGTTGACCCCAGCCATGCAGCAGGCCTGTGGTGGATGGTGGAGCCCTTAGCCAAGGCAGCAGTTGCTGTAGGCGCTGATGGTCTGTTGATTGAGGTACACAACAATCCTGAATGTGCACTGTGCGATGGCGCCCAATCCTTAAAGCCTGCTCGCTTTGAAAAGCTCATGGGCGAATTAAAGGGCATTGCTCAAATCGTGGGTCGTGAATTATAATAATATTGTAAAGAAAAATATAGCTCCAGTGGCCGCAAAGTTCACTGGAGCTAGCCTTGTATTTAGTAGTATGGTAGAAATGTAGAATTAGGAGTGATTTTTTTGGAATCTGGTTTTAGAAGCACTAATTGGCAGGAATTAAGCTTTGCAATTGTGGGCTTGGGCTTAATCGGTGGCTCTTACGCCAAGGCTCTGCGCGTATTGGGCGCAAAGCAGATTATCGGCGTGGAGCGCAGCGAAGCAACCTTGGTGCAGGCAAAGGAATTGGGGATTATAGATTTGGGCATGACCGCTGCGGATGAGCGTTTAGCTCAGGCAGACGTAGTGATTTGTGCTATTTATCCGGAGGCTATTGCCAATTTTATTAAGAGCAATGTGGGATATTTTAAGTCCAATGTGCTGCTTACCGATGTGGCAGGCATTAAAAATAATATGATTGCCGAGGTGCAGGCAATGCTGCCCCCGGGTATGGAATTTATCAGCGGTCACCCCATGGCTGGTCGCCAAAGCAGCGGCCTTGGCATGGCGGATGCAGCTATTTTCCACAATGCCAATTATATTATCGTGCCTGAAAAGGGAAATAGCGAGGCTGCGATCGTTTGGCTGGAGACCTTTGCCAAGGCTTTGGGGTGCAAAAGCACAGTGCGCGTAACGCCGGAAGAGCACGACCGCACTATAGCCTTCACTAGCAATTTGCCGCATGTAACGGCGGTGGCGCTGATGGATAGTGCTTCCTACAGCGAAAAGACGAAATATTTTGTTGCCGGCAGCTTTAGGGATGGTACTCGCGTGGCGGATATCAATCCAGAGCTGTGGTGCGCGCTGTTCCTTGCTAATAAGGACAAGGTGGCGGACGAAATTGATAAATATATGGAGCAGCTGGAGCTGTGGCGCAGGGCACTGCGCGCTGGCGATGGGGAGACCATGAAGGAGCTCATGCGAACCTCCGCTGCTCGGCGAAAGGAGCTTTATTAATGCAGGTTATCCATGTGGATTTAGGAGCTCATGCTTATGATATTGAAATTGAAGCTGGCTTGCTGCCTCAAATTGGCGCGAAGGTAGCTAAGCTGCTGCCCAAGGCTAAAAAAGCAGCCATCATCAGCGATACCAATGTGGCACCGCTGTATGCGGCGAAGCTGGAAGCAAGCATTGCAGCGGCCGGACTTGGCGTAGTGAAGGTGATTATCGAAGCAGGCGAGCAGAGCAAGAATATGACTGTGCTCAGCTCTGTTTTAGAACAGCTGGCCCAGGGTGGACTAACTCGCAGCGATGTGGTGCTCACGCTCGGCGGCGGTGTAGTGGGCGATTTAGGTGGCTTTGCCGCAGCAAGCTACATGCGCGGTGTAGCCTTTGTGCAGGTGCCCACTTCCCTTTTGGCGCAAATCGATAGCAGCGTCGGCGGCAAGGTAGCCGTGGACTTGGCATCGGGCAAAAATTTGGCCGGCGCCTTTTATCAGCCCAAGGCCGTTTTCATCGACACCGATTTATTAGCAACCCTATCCACACGCTTTTTGCATGATGGCTTGGCTGAAGCAATTAAATATGGCTGCATTAAGGATGCGGCTCTCTTTGATAAAATAGCTGGCTTTGCTGATGACGCACAGCTTTTGGCTAATATTGATGATATTGTGGCCACCTGCTGCGCCATCAAAGCGCGCATCGTGGAGCAGGATGAGTTCGATACGGGTTTACGCATGCTGCTAAACTTTGGGCACACGCTGGGCCACGCTGTGGAGCAGCATTTTGGCTACAGCGGCTTCACTCATGGCGAGGGCGTAGCCATTGGGATGTATCAGCTCACGAAGCGCACGGAGGAGCTTGGCCTGACGCCTACTGGCTCTGCTGAGCGCATTAAGAGCGTGCTGCAAAAGTATAATTTGCCCATAGACGCGGGCGTAGCCAAGAGCGAGCTCTTAGACACCATGGCTCGCGATAAAAAGAAGAATGGCAATAGCATTACCATCATTATCCTGCGTGCTATTGGTGAAGGCGACTTGCTCAAGCTCAACTGGCAGCAGGTACCGGAATATTTGGGGTAAGGCTTATGAAAACAGTTAAAATTTTTCCAACTAAATTACAGGGTACGGTGGTTGCTCCCTCCTCCAAAAGCATGGGGCACAGGGAGATTATCTGTGCAGGTTTAGCCGCTGGTACCAGCATTATTGATAACATTAGCATGTCCAAGGATATAGAGGCTACCATGCGTTGCCTCAGGGCTATCAATGTGGCAGTGGACGAGATTCCTAGTATGCTTGAGGGTCGCAAGGCGCTGCAGATTTCGGGTACGGGTCATCCAATGGCTGCGGCCGATAGCGTGGACTGTGGCGAAAGCGGCTCTACTTTGCGTTTCTTTTTGCCCTTGGGCGCTAATCTTAATTGTCCCCTAACCTTTATTGGCCATGGTAAGCTAGTAAGTCGTCCCCTGCAGGCTTATTACGATATTTTTGACGAAAAGTTTATTCAATATTTTAATGATAACGGCAATCTGCCTGTGACCGTCAACGGTCGCTTAACACCCGGCACTTATAAGCTGCCCGGTGACGTAAGCAGCCAGTTCGTAAGCGGCTTGCTCTTCGCATTGCCCCTGCTAAATGGCGATTCCGTCATTGAAATCACTTCGCCGTTGGAGTCCAGCGCGTATGTGGATATGACCATCAGCTGCTTGGCTAAATTTGGCATCAAGGTGGAAAATGAGGGCGGTCTGCATCGTCGTTATTTGGTGCCGGGCAAGCAGCATTATCAGGCACAGGATAGTCGGGTAGAGGGCGATTGGTCGCAAGCAGCCTTTTGGACTGTGGGCGGCAGCCTCGGAGAGGGCATCACTTGCAAGGGCGTCAACGTGAACTCTCTGCAGGGCGACCAAGCGGTGGTTCGCATCATGGAGCGCATGGGCGCAGCCATCAGCCAAACCGAAAACAGTGTGACTGTTAACGGCGGCACTACTAAGGCTACACTGATTGACGCAGGCAACTGCCCCGATATTATCCCCGTGCTCACAGTTTTAGCAGCTGTCAGCGAGGGCACAACGAAGATTATTAACGCTGGTCGTTTGCGCATCAAGGAATGCGACCGCTTAGCGGCTATGACCAGCGAGCTCAATAAAATGGGCGCTGCTATTACGGAAGAGCCAGAGGGCTTAACGATTGTCGGCAAGCCCGAAGGGCTCAAGGGTGGCGTACAGGTTGATGCGTGGAACGACCATCGCATTGCTATGAGCCTTGCTATCGCGGCTCAAAAATGCGCTGAGCCCATTAGATTAACTGGAGCTGAAAGCGTTGCCAAATCCTATCCTACCTTTTGGGAGGATTATAAGAGTGTGGGCGGCCTAGTGGAGGAAGAAGCATGAGTGGTATTTTTGGCTTAAATATTAAAATGTCAATTTATGGTGAGTCCCACGGCAAGGCCATCGGCGTTGTCCTGGACGGACTGCCGCCGGGACTCGCCTTGGACGAAGAGGCTATTTCCCGGGAAATGGCGCGACGCGCTCCCGGCCAAAGCCTGCTCACCACAGCGCGCAAGGAAAAGGACGCCGTGGAAATTCAGAGCGGCTTCTTCAACGGTTACACCACCGGCACACCGCTGTGTGCCCGCATCGCCAACAGCGACCAGCACTCCAAAGACTATAGCATTCTTAAGGATAAAATGCGTCCCGGCCATGGTGACTACGCCGGGTATGTGCACTATCAGGGTTATAATGATTATCGCGGCGGCGGCCACTTTAGCGCGCGCTTGACGGCGGGCTTGGTTTTTGCTGGTGCGGTGGCCAAGCAGGCGCTGGCCCAATACGGCATCACCGTTGGTGCCCACATTTTGCGCATTCACGATATCACCGAGCCCAGCTTTAACCCCTTGGGTGAAAGCGAAGCTACTCTTCAGGCCATCGATGCTAAGGCCTTCCCCGTTATCAACGATAACATCGGCGAACAAATGCAAGGCTGCATCCTCACTGCCAAGGGTGTTTTGAACAGTGTGGGCGGTGTTATCGAGGCTATGGCGATCAATTTGCCGGCCGGCTTGGGGGCTCCCTATTTTGATTCTGTCGAGAGTCGCCTCAGCCAAATTCTTTTTTCCGTGCCTGCGGTTAAGGGCATTGAGTTTGGCGATGGCTTTGGCTTTGCCCAGCTCACCGGTGCAGAAGCCAACGACCAAATGCACTACGAAGAAGGTAAGGTGCGCTGTTACACAAATCATAACGGCGGCATCACCGGCGGCTTAACTAACGGTATGCCCCTAGTGTTCCGCGTGGCTATGAAGCCCACGCCCTCCATCTCAAGGGAGCAAAAAACTGTAAGCCTCGCCGAGCAAAGCGACACTACCTTGACCGTTGTTGGTCGTCATGACCCCTGCATTGTGCAACGCGCTGTGCCCGTAATTGAGGCTGTGACTGCGTGGACGCTGTGGGATTTACTAATCGAAGCGAAGAAATGGGAGAAGTAAGATGCAGGAACTGGATTTAGAATTAATTCGTAAAGAAATAGACAAGGCCGATAGCCAACTCGCTGAGGTTTTAGAAAAACGCTTGCAGCTGGTAATGCGGGTAGCGGCCTATAAAAAATCCAAGGGCATGCCCGTGAAGGACAAAAACCGCGAGGCTAAGGTTATCGCTAAGGTGGCCAGCCTTTTGGAAAACAAGGATTATTCCATTGCCGTAAAGAATATTATGCGCGGCATTATCGACCAAGCCTGCGTGCTGGAGGAAACAGCACTCGCTGAGCCCTCCGATAGAACCTTTGAGGTAGCATGTTTTGGCCCGGCCGGCTCCTTTACGCATCAGGCACTGGAGGATTTTTTCCGCGGTCGCAAATTTAATCGTCATCATTACAACACCTTCGAAGAGGTTATCACAAGTATTTCCCATGGCGATATGGATTACGCCGTGCTGCCCATCGAAAACAGCTCCACCGGCGGTATTACCGAGGTTTATGACCTGCTGCGCCAATATGATTGCCACATCGTGGGCGAGCAATGTGTAAAAATCGAGCAGAATTTGTTGGGCTGCGAGGGTGCAACCTTGCAGAGCATCAAAACTGTTTATTCCCATCCGCAGGGCTTTAAGCAGAGCAAGGACTTCTTCCGTGACTATCCGCACATGGAGCAGGTGCCCTTCTTTAGCACCTCTAAAAGTGCGGAAGAGGTGGCCGAAAAGCAGGATATCACCTTGGGTGCCGTGGCAGGCAAGGCAGCAGCTGATTTGTATAACTTAAAGATCATTGCTCCTGCTATCAATAGCAACAATAACAACTACACTCGTTTCATTATCATCGCTAAGCGTCCGGAAATTATTCCTAATGCTAATAAAATCACCTTAATTGTGGCTGTAAAGCACGAAACTGGCTCCCTTTATAAAATGCTGGCTAGCTTCTATCATACGGGCCTGAATCTGATGAACTTGGAATCCCGTCCTATGGTGGGCAAGTCCTGGGAATATTTCTTCTTCATTGATGTGACCGGCAATCTTTCCGATCCTTTGGTGGCAGATGTTATAGACGAGGTGCGCTCTAAGAGCACCTATGTGAAGATTTTAGGCAATTATCGTGCCTACGAGAAGAAGGAGTAGGCCATGAGTAATAAATTTGGTTTAATTGGCGGCAAGCTTGGGCACAGCCTGAGCCCCGCTATTCACCAGCTTTTTTTTGAGTATACAGGCAAGACTGGTAGCTACGAGCTTTTAGAAACGGAGCTGGAGGCGTTGCCGGAGCTGATGGGCAAGCTGCGTGAGGGCTACGCTGGCACGAATGTGACCATTCCTCATAAGCTGCACGTGATGCCCTTGCTTGATGAAATTGCACCTGAAGCAGCTGCTATCGGTGCTGTAAATACTATTAAATTCACCTCCGAGGGTGCCCTTGGCTACAACACCGACTATTTTGGCTTTGGTCGCATGCTGGAATATAATGATATTAAGGTGAACGGCAAGGTGTGTGCTGTGCTGGGCACTGGCGGAGCAGCGCGGGCCGTGGTTAAATATTTGGCAGATAAAAAATGTGCCAAGCTGTATTTGGTAACCAGGGATGTGTATCGAGTTGATTCGCATTTTGCTAAAATCGCGCCCAAGATTAAAGTGATTGACTACGCTCGCTTGGATGCCCTGCAGGGCGATGTGCTTGTGAACTGTACGCCCGTGGGTATGTTCCCCAAGGTGGAGGCTGCTCCCGTGAGCGCCGAGGTTAGCTTCGCCTTTAACGCTAGCGTAGATTTGATTTATAATCCTGCGCAAACACTGTTTCTCAAGCAAGCAGTTGCCAGCGGCAACAAGGCCGTGAACGGTCTCTTTATGCTGGTGGCGCAGGCCGTGGCGGCGCAGGAGATTTGGCAGGATGAACGCTATGACAGCGAGCTAATTGTGCGCATTATGCATGAGCTGGAGAAGAAGCTATGAAAAATATCGTGTTAATTGGCATGCCCGGCTGTGGCAAAAGCACCTTTGGCAAGCGTTTGGCTAAAAAAATGGGACGCAGCTTTTATGATGCGGATACAGTGCTGGAGGAGCGCGAAGCGCGCACGATCAAGGATTTCTTCGCTGAAAGCGAGGATGCTTTTCGTGCCGCAGAAACGCGCACGTTAGCCTATTTAGCAGAGCTGGAGGGCGTTGTTATCGCTACTGGCGGTGGCGCAGTAAAGCGCGCCGAAAATATGGAGCTGATGAAGCGCAAGGGCGTGGTGTTTTTTTTGGACCGCAAGCCCGAGCAGATTTTGGGCAATATTGAAGGTGATGCGCGCCCGCTCTTGGCTGCGGATAAGCAGCGCATCTTTAAGCTGTATGAGGAGCGCATCGATTTATATCGCAAATATGCTGATAAAATAATAACCAATAGCGGTGATTTTGGCAGAACGCTAGCGGCGCTAGAAAGCTATGCTAAGCAAATTACCGACTGATTGCAGATTGAGGGTGTTAGATTATGCGGAGAATTTTAGTATTAAACGGTCCTAATATCAATATGCTGGGCACGCGCGAAAAGGCTATTTATGGCCGTCGCGACTATGAGAGCCTGTGCGCCTATATTCGCTCGGCAGCAGCTCGCTTGGGCGTGGAAGTGGAGCTTTTGCAAAGCAATTACGAGGGCGACATCGTCACCGCCATCCAAAAGGCTTACGGCCAGTTTGATGGCATTGTCATTAATCCGGCAGCGTTCACGCACTATAGCGTAGCCATTCTTGATGCGCTGAAGGCAGTTAATCTTCCCGCCATTGAGGTGCACATCAGCAATATCCACAAGCGCGAGGAGTTCCGCCATCATTCTGTGACTGTGGCTGGCTGCGTGGGCCAAATTTGCGGTCTGGGCTTTGCAGGCTATGCGTTGGCTTTGGAGGCACTGTCCGTCTACGAGCCCGAAGAGTAAGAAAAACGCGATTATGCATAATGTATAAAGGTCTTCAACGTTTTGTAAGCCCTTTTAAAGTAAACATGAATTTAACCCTCGTGGCTGTGGCTGCGGGGGTTTTGCTATTTATAAAATATCATTTCGCAAAGCGCTTGCTATGGGGTATAATATAAAGATAGCTAACGCAAAGGGGGCTTTTGCATGACAATTATCATTTGCGCCATCACTGCAGGGATTGTGCTGGGCTGGCTGGATGTTTTTAATTATAAAACGAAGCTGTGGCTGAACCGCATTTCCACGGTGTGCTTATTTATTATTTTGCTTTGCTTGGGTGCGAAAATTGGTTGCGATAAGGAAATGCTGGCTAAGATTCCCGTGCTAGGCAAGCAGGCTTTTATTTTGGGGAGCAGTGCGATTCTGGGCTCCATGTTAATGTTTTACGTGATTATTAAGGCGCTGGCGCCCAATTTTGACAAGGAAAACGAGGCAGAATAGGTTGGATTTTTCTCGAAGAATACTGCACTTAGTTTGTGAAATGGAGTTTTGGGTATGGTTTGTGCTTTATTAGGAACAATTGTGGTGGGCATGGTGCTGGGGTATATGTTTTTGGATGTAACAGCTAAGCCCATTTTGGACGAAACGTTAATGGCGGCGCTGGATTTTATGGGCTTTGTGGCTGGTATCGAAATCGGCAGCAATCGCCGCTTGCTCAAGCAAATTTGCACGCCTAAGAATTTGGCCTTGGCGCTGGCCTTGCCAAGTGGTGTAGTTATCGGCAGCTTGGGCGGTGCTTATTTTAGTCATTTTCTGACGGGCTTATCCGTTTATGATTCTATATTAGTGGGCTCGGGACTTGGCTGGTACAGTCTTTCTTCCGTAGTAATAAGCACGCTGTATAGCACGGAGCTGGGCGCGGTAGCCTTTTTGGCCAATATGCTGCGCGAGGTATCCAGCTTTGTGCTTATTCCGCTTTTGGCGCGGTGGAGCAAGCTGATGTGCATTGCGCCCGGTGGCGCGGGGACGATGGATTCGCTGCTGCCCTTAGTTATTCGTGGCGCTGGCATGCATGCGGGCATGTTTGCCTTTATCAATGGACTCATTTTGTCGCTGCTGGTGCCGGTGCTGTTATCGGTGCTGTTGGAGTGAAACAACTTAATATATTTGGTATTATTATAGTCGTACTATGCGAAATGGTACGACTATTTCTTTTGTGTTTGCTAAACGATATTCATTAAACAAGCAGGGGACTCACATATTAAGAGTAATATATAGTAAATATACGGTAAAAAGTAGCTTTGCAAATAACTAGGGCGTCGTTTAGGAGAATGGAGATTCAAATTTTACTTAAAGCATCTTGCAGGGGCTGGATAATGGTGATATAATAATAACGAATAATATATATTTGGTATTATTATGAAAGATTCTCCTGTTAGCTTACGGCTTGGGCCGTGCGATATATTAAAAGTAGCCTGCGAATACAGACTGCAAAATTTATGAGCCATTAAATTATATTAAGATTTATGGAAAGGTGGAATTTATATGGCTAAAAAGATTTTGAAGAGAAGTTTGGCATTGGGCGCATTGATGGCGTTTGTGATTACTGGTAGCGCTATGGCGGAGGAAGGTGATATATCTGGTGATTATAATGGTACTCTTTCGAAAGCTACTAGAACTGTCGATGGTCGAGGAACAATGAATGTTACTGGTGACTTTAATGTTATATCTACAGGTGATAATGCTGTTACTGTGGATGACAAGGTAGGCGGAGAATATCAAAAATTAACAATAAAAGGCAATGAATATAACATTACCTTGGATGCAAGTGAATCTTTTAATAGTACGCGAAAAGCCAATGGTAATGCCATTTTGGCGTATGGTGACTTAGATATTACAACAAAAAAAGCATTGAATTTGTATGCAAATAATAGAGTTATTCGTGCTACTGATGGGGCAAAAGTAAATTTAATTGCTGATGCTATTTATATGAACGAGAATTCATCTAATAGCGGAACCTTCGTTTTATATGATGATGCTGCCATCAAAGTGGATAAGGGTGTTGAATTAAATATCATTGCTAATAATGGTTTATATTTGAAAGCCGTAGATAAAGATGGTAATGGTGTTACGGCCATCACAGCAATTGGTGATGCAACAAACACCACAAAGACTACTGTAGATGGCGGTAAGATAACAGAAATACACGGTGGTGAAGTTTTAGCTGATGCATCTGGTACTGGTAGCCAATCTGTCGAACTTGTTTTAAAGGGACAAACGATTAACCTTGACAATAAAGTTAGGGCGCTTGGCTCTTATACAGCTACTACCATTAATGATAGTGCTCATGTAATTGTTGGCGAGAAGGATGTTACAAAGAACATTAATATACTTGGTGCACCAAGAGGATTTATGGCTGTATATGAGGGTAGTAAAGTTGAAGTTTATGGTGATAAATTAAATATTATAAATAAAAATTCTAGTGATGAAGAATTTGTTACTATGGGTTTGTATGCCATGAATGCTACATATACAGGTAGCCAAAATAATGATGGTTCCACTACTGATAACGCGCAAATTATTATTGATAAGAATACAGATACTCACATAGAACTTGTTGATAGCCTTGGTAAAGCATCTGGTTATGGTGCCATTGTATCGTTTAGCAACGGTATTGTTGATATCAGTGGTAACATTGAAGTGATTGCCAAAAATGCAGTTGTGTCTAGAGTTGGTTATGTTAACATTAATAAAGCCAACGACAAAAATGTAAATGTGAAAATTAATGGTGATGTTTTGTTTGATTACGATAATTATTCTCCATTGGATGCAGATGTCATCATAAATTTAGCAAATGAGAATTCTTATTTTAAAGGTAAAATTGGATATACATCTAGTTTAGAAGCTGCAGTTGCGAATAAAAGGCCTACAGGAATGAAATTAGGACTTTCTAATGGTGCAACCTGGTATTTAACTGATGAAAGCTTTGCTAATAATGTAAGCTTTGGAGCTGGTTCTAATTTAGTTATTGAGGGAGCAAAATTTGTTGAATCTAATAACAAATATGCCTTGAATGGTAGCTCTACTGATTCTCTCAAAGTTGAAAAAGGTGCTAACCTGGTTATCGAAGGTATGGAAAAGAACACCTATAACATTGCTAAAGGCTTTGGCACAAATGAAGGCGAAAACTTCACCGTTGTTAATGACAATGCTTTGATGCAGGCACAGATGGTTCTTGATAAAGATGCAAAAGAACTTAAGGCTGTTGTAACTGCTAAATCTGCTGCTGACGTTATTTCTAGTGGCATCACTTCTACATCTGCTGCTGGTGCTGTTAGCCAATTAGCATCTGAACTGTCTGCAGCAGGTGGCAACCCTGATAATGTAGCACCTGCAAATAGAGCTGCTGCACAATTCTTGAACGATGTTATGTCCGGTATTGCTAGTGGCAACAAGACTGCACAAAACATTAAGGACGCAATGGATTCTACCTTTAACGTAGGTGAAAATGTTGGTGCTAATGCTAACGCAGCTGCAGTAGTTAATAACGTTAGTGGCATTACTACTCAACGCATGTCCTTTACCAATGTTAGCACCACTCCTCAAGGCGGTCATGGTAAGGTAGAGCGCAAATATAAGAGCGGTGAAGGTGTATGGGCACAATACATGCACGGCAAGGATAAAGTAGAAGATATGCCTATGAGTGACACTACTACTTCCTATGATAGCCAATACAATGGTATCGTCTTTGGTTATGACTTTAAAGAAGTTGGCAAGACTCATACTGGCATTGCATTTAACTATGGCAGTGGCGATAGCCATGGTGCTACTTCCTCCACTTATTCCCGTAGCGAATTTGATTTCTGGGGTGTAGGTTTGTATCATAGCATTATGAACGATGATACTAACTTGGTATTCGATATCAACTACAATAAATCTGATACTGACGTTACCCAAAATGGCTTAGGCGGCCTTGTAACTGCCAATCCGAAGACTGATACTATTTCTGTTGGCGTGAAAGCTGAAAAACTCATCCAAAATGGCCCTGTACAGATTGTTCCTTATGCTGGACTGCGTTATATGAGCATCAATACCGACGATTATCATGTAGCAGCTCTGAATGCAACTTACTCTCCTGAGCGTCAAAATGTATGGCTGATTCCGGTAGGCGTATCCATGCGTCAAGAAAATGTATATGAAAATGGCTGGAAGGTAACTCCTAAGGCTGATTTGTCCTACATTTGGGCATTGGGCGACACTGACTCCAGCATGACTGTTGCAGTTGGCAATGTTGCTCCGTTTACCAACAGCTACACCGTAATGGACAACGGTAGCTTCTTGGGAACCTTGGGCCTGGAAGCATCCAAAGGCGATTGGACCTATGGCCTCAGCTACAGCTATCAAAAGGGTGAATACCAACGCAGCGACAAATGGTTCGTTGATGTACGCTACAGCTTCTAATAAATATTGCTTATACTGTGATGAATTATAGGTCTTAAATTTCTTTTCAGTATTATACTAAAAACTTAAAACAAAAGCGTCCCGGCTAAAGAGGTCGGGACGCTTTTTATGTATTTCGTTTTTACCAATTATCCATAAGCAAGAAATCTGCTATGTGTAAGGTTTTTATACCGTTATGATTTCCGCCTGCAAAGTCATCCATACGTAGTACGTATTTTGGGTAATTGTCATTTATAGCTAAAAGCCTTGCATATTCTCTTTCCTCTGTAGCTGGAGAATTAATCATTTGAGTTACCTGAATATAAAGCTTTTTATTTTGTCTTGTAGCAACAAAATCAATTTCTCCTTCAGATAGTTTGCCAATTTCTGTTTTGCCGTTCCTATTATAACCGCAAAACATTGAATTAGGCAACAGTTTTTATGGTTATAATCGCAAAACTTTAGGGATTATCTAAGAAATACTTTTTTTGCTTTGCCTTAGAAGAGGTTTGAAGCAGATACACGCCATTATATTAAGCAAAACACGACAAGTAATCTTAAGCTAACCTTACACTAAAATTAGCATAAACTTTTCACAAAAATCTCTTGACAAGCTCTAAAAGCTATTGTAAACTGTAATGCATAGTTAGTAAGGTCTAACTACGTATATTTTTTCTATAGAGTTAGCTAATGCTTACATGAAAGGTGTGGTGAGAAGATGATGCCTTTATTACTGGCTGAGCCAGGTGAAGTAAATAAAATCATGGCAGTGCGTGGCAAAGGCGAAACAAAGCGTTTTTTAGAAAGTATGGGCTTTGTGGAAGGTGCCGACATCACTGTAGTAAGCGAGTTTGATGGTAATCTAATCGTGAATGTAAAGGATGCCCGCGTCGCCTTGAGTAAGGTGATGGCAGGCAAAATTATGATTTAAGTATTTATTATAAGGAGGGTGCTATGAAAACACTAAAGGATGTTGCCGTGGGCGACAAGGCTATCGTTAAAAGATTAAGTGGTGAGGGTGCTTTAAAGCGCCGCATTATGGATATGGGCGTGACCAAGGGCGTAGAAATTTTTGTGCGTAAGGTTGCTCCCTTGGGTGACCCCATTGAGGTTACTGTGCGTGGTTACGAGCTGAGCCTGCGCAAGGCAGAAGCAGAAAATATTTTGGTGGAGTAAAGGAGGCTTGCGATGAAGGAAATTAAGATAGCTTTAGTTGGCAACCCCAACTGTGGCAAAACTACCATGTTTAACGAGCTGACCGGCTCCAAGCAATATGTGGGCAACTGGCCCGGCGTTACTGTAGAGAAAAAGGAAGGCCGTCTGAAGGGTCATGAGGATGTAATCATCACCGACCTGCCCGGCATTTATTCCTTGTCCCCCTATACTTTGGAGGAGGTCATTTCTCGTAACTATCTTTTGGAAAATAATGTTAACGCCATTTTGAATTTGGTGGACGGCTCCAATATTGAACGTAATCTGTATTTGACTACCCAGATTTTGGAAATGGGCATTCCTGTGACCATTGCTATGAATATGATTGATATTGTACGCAAGAATGGTGACCATCTGGATATTGCTCGTCTGGAGCGTGAGCTGGGCTGCAGGATAATCGAAACCTCCGCGCTGCGTGGCGAGGGCACTAAGGCTGCTGCCGAAGCAGCCATTGAAGGAGCCAGCGGCAGCGCTCCCAAGTATCTACGCTTCTCCGACGAGGTTGAGACTGCGCTGAAGGCTATTAAGAAGGAGCTGGGCAACAAGGTTGTTGGTAGCAGCGAGCGTTTCTTATTAGTAAAAATTTTCGAACGTGATGCCAAGATTATGGCAGCTTTGAACCTGACCGATGGTGAAAAGGCTAGAGTTGAGGATATTATCGCTATGTGCG
>OBLI01001003.1_pt1 | contig 29018 bp, 19 predicted proteins | sample 1519701 | NCBI WGS metagenome assembly OBLI01 (sample SAMEA3663005, study PRJEB22513) | pig gut metagenome | biome: pig gut; feature: pig-associated habitat; material: faeces | place: France | collected 2012 | reverse complement strand
CTATGAAGGACTGGCGTGGTGGTCGTGCTGCTTCTGGCAACATCATTCCTTCTTCAACAGGTGCTGCTAAGGCTGTAGGTAAGGTTATTCCTGAGTTGAACGGTAAGTTGACTGGTATGTCAATGCGTGTTCCGACTTTGGATGTATCTGTAGTTGACTTGACAGTGAACTTGGCTAAGCCGGCTAAGTATGACGAGATCTGCGCTGCTATGAAGGCTGCTTCTGAGGGTGAGTTGAAGGGTGTTCTGGGTTACACTGAGGATGCTGTTGTATCTTCTGACTTCCTGGGCTGCACGTTGACTTCTATCTTCGACGCTAAGGCTGGTATCGCTTTGACAGATACTTTCGTTAAGGTTGTTTCATGGTATGATAACGAGATCGGTTACTCTAACAAGGTTCTCGATTTGATCGCTCACATGGCTTCTGTAAACGCATAATCAGTAAACGTTTGAGATTATTTTATAGGGCCGCATCCTTCGGGGTGCGGCTTTTTTTTATCCAATAAGCATAGGCTTATTAATTAGTAATTGACGCAACAATTTTGTCTTCACTATCGTTTTAACATATATAATAATAAAGAGGAGGAACAGTTTATGGGAACAGTTCGTTTAGCAATATTGGATAATATCATGCAGGCGCAGATGCTGTGCGATTTGTTAGAGAACGAGGGAATCGCTGCGACGCAAAAAAATGGGGCAATGGCGACAGTGCTCAATACACCAGGTTTTCAGGTAGAGGTGGAGGTTGATGAGGCGGATTATGCGCAGGCTTTGCAATGTTTGCGTCAAGCATTTCCCTATTTAGGCTATTGAGAAACGCTACAAAATATGTAAGTTCGCGGTATGAACAACTACGAACTGATTACGATATTAGGGCCTACAGCTTCCGGTAAGACTTCTTTAGCGGCGACCTTGGCTGCACGTTTGGATACGGAGATCATTAGTGCCGATTCTCGTCAGCTTTATCGGGGAATGGACATCGGAACCGGGAAAGACTTGGCGGATTATGAGGTGGATGGGAAACTGATTCCCTATCACTTGATCGACATTTGCGATCCGGGCTATAAATACAATGTGTTTGAATATCAACATGATTTTTTTCGGGTGTTTACCTCTTTGAGGGAGCTAGGCATACTTCCCGTCCTTTGTGGCGGTACTGGGCTGTATATTGAGGCCGTGTTGAGAGGGTATAAATTACTGGATGTGCCTCCCAATCCTGCCTTGCGTGAACGTTTGAGCGGAAAAAGCTTGCAAGAGTTGGAGTCTATATTGGCTGGGTATAAGGTGTTGCATAACAAGACGGATGTGGATTCGGTGCAGCGGGCTATTCGGGCGATTGAGATCGAGGAGTTCTACTGCATGCAGGCACCGGAAATACGAGAGTATGCTCCGCTCAATAGTTTGATTGTGGGCGTGGATATTGATCGGGAGCTTCGCCGAGAGAAGATATCTAAGCGATTGCGTACACGTTTGGATGAGGGGATGGTGGATGAGGTTCGCCGTATTCTATCCAATGGAGTGGCTCCAGAGGATCTGATCTATTATGGATTGGAATACAAATTCCTTACCCTATATATAATAGGGCAGTTAACCTACGAGGAGATGGTCAGCCAGTTGGAGATCGCTATCCATCAATTTGCGAAACGGCAGATGACCTGGTTTAGGGGTATGGAGCGCAGAGGCTGTACCATCCATTGGTTGGATGCAACCTTGCCGATGGCAGATAAAGTGGATCAGATCCTGGCTTGGTTGGGATAAGGCGATAGATTAGTGTGTCATTATATAATTTTGATTCAATATGTTGGCAATAAATGATTTAACAAATACCGCTAATTTCTTTTTAATGGCAGGTCCTTGTGCCATAGAGGGCGAGGAGATGGCAATGCGTATTGCAGAGAAGGTGGTCACGATCACGGAGAAATTACATATTCCGTATGTATTCAAGGGCTCCTATCGCAAGGCGAACCGTTCGCGGCTTGATTCTTTTACCGGCATTGGCGATGAGAAGGCTTTGAAGATCCTGCGTAAGGTGGGAGAGACCTTTCATATTCCTACTGTGACGGATATTCATGAGACGCATGAGGCGGCTATGGCTGCTGAGTATGTGGATGTATTGCAGATCCCTGCTTTCCTTTGTCGGCAGACTGATCTTTTGGTTGCGGCGGCACAGACTGGAAAGATAGTCAATATTAAGAAGGGACAATTCTTGTCTCCGGCAGCGATGCAATTTGCCGTGCAGAAGGTTAGAGATGCGGGTAATCCTCAAGTGATGATTACGGAGCGAGGTACAACATTTGGCTATACAGATTTGGTAGTTGATTTCCGAGGTATTCCTCAGATGCAGCAATTAACCAGTGCACCTGTGGTCATGGACGTGACGCACTCTTTGCAACAGCCTAATCAAACTTCAGGTGTGACAGGTGGTCTGCCTGCTTTAATCGGTACGATTGCGAAGGCAGCAATAGCTGTAGGAGCGGATGGTTTGTTTATTGAGACGCATTCGGATCCGGCTACGGCTAAATCAGATGGAGCCAATATGTTACGGTTGGATCTTTTGGAAGAGTTACTAACTCGTTTGGTTCGTATCAGAGAGGCGATCAAAGCATAAAAAGAAAGCGTTCATGTTTCAGGAGAGCATGAACGCTTTTTTATCTTTTAGGCAAGGGATCTTATCCCATCTTACTGATTTTGCGTAAGCGATCTTCATCGATCAGTTTGATTTTTCTACCATCTAACGCAATAATGCGCTCTGCCACGAAAGTGGAGAGAGTGCGAATGGCATTCGAAGTTGTCATATTTGACAAGTTGGCCAAATCCTCGCGTGCCAAATAAATACTTAAGGTAGCTCCATCTTCCTCCAATCCGTAGCTGTCCTTTAAAAACAACAAAGATTCTGCCAAACGTCCGCGAATATGCTTTTGTGTTAAGTTCACCGTACGTTCGTCAGCCACACCTAAGTCCACTGACAGTTGACGAATGAAGAACATAGCCAAATTCGGATTGCTCATCAGAAGGTTTGTCACGACCGTCATCGGGATCATACAGACTGTAGAGGCCTCGAAGGCGGAAGCGTTTGTTAGGTAGTTCTCTTGCGCAAAACTAGCACGATAGCCAAAATATTGAACAGGCTTAATCATTCGGATGATTTGGCTTCTACCACCTACGCCATCTTTCGAGATTTTTACCTTTCCTTTTAATAAGCACATCATTTCCTTTGGTTCATCGCCAATACAGTAAATCAACTCGTTACGTTTGAAATGCTGGATCGTTGAATTATTCCGAAGGATTTCCCGCTCTTTGTCGGTCAAAACCCTCCATACCTCTGATATACTGGCCGATAAATCGACCTCTTCTCTTGATTGCTTAACCACGACTGTTCTATAACATACTTATCGAGCACAAATATACAATTTTCTCAGTTATACATCATGCAATCTGAGAAAAAATTAGCTTTGTTTGCGCAAAACAGATAAAAGTGAGGTCTAAATGGCTATTTTGGCTTATAAAGGACGAGCTATTAATAGCCCCTTGCAACTTTTAATGTTGTTGGCATAGTTTTGCAACGAATTATTTTGAACAATCACCTTCTTTGCCGACGAAGAGGCGTGGATGAAGCGTAATTCTCCGGCTTGCCAATAAGCCAAAGCTACGTGGGTTACATCCAATCCTTTGATTGTCGTGGCGAAACAGAGTATGTCTCCATTCTGTATGCCATAGGAGAGGGCATTGATATTAGCTTTAGGCAGGTAATAGTGGGAGCGTTGGTTGATCTCTTGCTCTTTCTTTTCCATTTTCTGAACTAACTCTGGATGTCCTTTCAGCTGTTTGTAGCTGTCTGGATGGGTGGAAATGAAAGAGAGGTTGAGTGAGAGGGTATCCCCGCCGATGGACTGGGCAATGTCTTTCACGATGCCTTTTTGCTCATTCTCATAGAACCAATCTGCCATATAATGCAAGCGATCGGTATAATCTGTGATAGTTCCATTTCGATAACGGAGGTATTGCAAGTTATCACAATAGGCCTCGAAAGTGTGTTGATCGCCTTTCAAAGTGCGACAGAGGGCCAATGCGGTCTCCATAAAGGTAGTGCAATCCAACTCCCTGAGATTGACTACTAATCCTTCGGGTTCTTTCTCTAAGGTAGAAGCTACATAGGGAGTGCCTTCAAAGAAGAGAGCTGTTTGAATCATCAACTCGTTCATCGGCAGGGTGCGCTTGGGCTGCATGGTGTCGATATAACGTTGGAAGAGAATTATGTCCTCAGCGGTGTAATAGGCTATCCGTTTGGTTTGTTGGGTATTTAAGGCGATTGCCCAAAGAAGCATGAGGCATATACCCAACCATTTTGCGGTCTGTTTCATCTTGATTCTATTTGTTTGTTTTTTAATAAATCCTCCAGTTTGATCAGTTCGTCTCGGTATTGGGCAGCCTCGATAAATTCCAATTTCTTGGCTGCCTCGGTCATCTGTTTGCGAGTGCGCTCAATGGTCTTCTCTAATTGTGCCTTTGTCATGTATTGCACAATCGGATCAGCTACTTGGCTACATTCCGGCTCAACATACGCATACGGTTCTGCCGCTTGCTGCTTCTCAGCCAATAGGGATACGCTGTTTTTCATCACCTGCTTGGGGGTGATGCCATGAGTCTCATTGTATGCCATTTGCTTTTCTCTACGTCGATTGGTCTCCTCCATGGTGAGGCGCATACTGTCGGTAATCTTGTCTGCATAGAAGATGACCTTTCCATTGACGTTGCGGGCCGCACGACCTGCCGTCTGAGTCAAAGAGCGGTGTGAACGAAGAAAGCCCTCCTTGTCTGCATCCAAGATGGCGACTAGCGAAACCTCGGGTAGATCTAATCCCTCGCGTAACAGGTTAACTCCTACTAATACATCGAATAGTCCTTTGCGTAGGTCATCCATGATTTGTACCCGTTCTAAGGTATCAACATCGCTATGGATGTAATTACACCGTACTCCCATGCGAGTCAGATATTGGGTTAATTCCTCTGCCATACGTTTGGTGAGTGTTGTCACTAAGACACGCTCGTCACGTTCAGCTCGTTGAGTAATCTCTTCCAGTAGATCATCAATCTGATTCAAGGAGGGACGCACCTCAATTAGTGGGTCTAATAAGCCGGTTGGACGAATGACTTGTTCTACTACCACTCCTTCACTTTTGGCCAACTCAAAGTCTGCAGGAGTCGCACTTACATAAATAGCCAAAGGAGTCATTGACTCAAATTCCTCAAAAGTCAAGGGGCGGTTATCCATGGCGGCAGGCAGTCGGAAGCCATAATCCACCAAGTTCTTTTTGCGGGCATAGTCACCTCCATACATCGCTCGGATCTGCGGAATAGTCACGTGACTCTCATCTACAACCAACAGAAAATCTTTAGGAAAGTAGTCTAACAGACAGAAGGGACGATCGCCGGCTGCTCGTCCGTCAAAATAGCGGGAGTAATTCTCAATGCCGGAGCAATGGCCCAATTCCCTGATCATTTCCAAATCGAAAGTGACTCGTTCATACAGCCGTTTGGCTTCATACGGCTTGCCTATCTCTTTCAGATAATCGACTTGCGTACCTAAATCAACGTCGATCTGACTGATTGCTTGGTTAATACGTTCCTGAGTAGTTACGAATAGGTTGGTGGGGTAAATGTTTAACTCCTCTTGTTCTGCAAATTCTTCGCCTGTAGTAGGATCGAACGAAGATATGCGATCCACCTCATCATCCCAAAACTCAATACGATAGGCCAATTCCTCAAATGTCTCGATTGCTGGGAAAATATCTACGGTGTCACCATTTGCCCGAAAACAACCTCGGTTGAAATCTAATTTGTTGTTGATGTAGAGCGCATCCACAAAACGGCGCAGCAACTCGTCTCTATCTATCCGCATACCCCGTTCAATGTGGGTCACCTTGGAGGCAAAAGCGGAAGGATCTGCCATACCGTAAAGACAGGAGACCGATGAAACGACAATTACATCTTTTCGTCCAGACAACAAGGAGGCGGTCGCACGCAGCCGCAATTTATCAATCTCCTCATTGATCGCTAAATCCTTCTCGATGTATGTGTCCGTTTGGGGCAGGTAGGCCTCAGGCTGGTAATAGTCATAATAGGAGACAAAATACTCCACAGCATTGTTAGGGAAAAAGGCTTTGAACTCACTGTAGAGTTGGGCGGCCAAGGTCTTGTTATGACTCAAGATCAACGTAGGCCGCTGCACCTGCTGGATGACATTGGCAATCGTGAAGGTCTTTCCCGATCCAGTGACACCCAGCAGGGTTTGGTAAGGTATGCCCTGCTTGATCCCTTCCGACAAGGCTGCGATTGCCTCCGGTTGATCTCCTGTAGGGCTGAAAGAAGAGGATAGCTCAAATGCCATGGTGTTTCGTGAATCAACCGATCGCTTTAGGCATGACAATCCAAAGAATCAGGTAGAGCAAAATACCGAAACCTGCAAAGAACAATAACAAAACCCACACAATGCGTACGATTGTCGGATCCAAACCTAAATACTCAGCGATACCAGCGCATACGCCGCCAATCATCTTATTGTTGGAACGGCTCAATTTTTTTTCTGACATAATACAATATTTAAAAATTTCAATATACAAAACTACAGTTTCTCTCGCACATTTACAAGTTAAACCAATAATTCATTTTCAACATGAGTGTATTAGTGGAGGGGAGTCCCCACATCCGATCCAGATTGTGTCCCCAGCCTGATTGATACCAATTATCTCGATTAGACATTTGATGTTCCCAAACGAGGTAGAGTGTAGAACCTCTGAGGTATTCCCAGCGTACCACCAAGTTCGATCGAAACTCGTTGAAACTGAAATTCGGGTTCTTGAAGGTGTAACGGCTGTCGTCTATCTTTCCTGTGTATTGATTGTCAGTCAGCACTAAATCGGTGAGGGGCGTGGTGCGTGCCTCAAGCTCATTCGATTTGGTGTCGGCTGCGATCTTGAAGTCGTCATACTTGCCAATCGAGGTGAAGGGCGATCCGTAGAATTGGATGGAGATGTCCGGCGTGACATTCACTTGCAGTTTGACAGTCAATCCGTAGGTTTTCTGCTTCAGATGACCCATTAAGTAATCATTCCCTACCGGTTGACTTCCGGTCAACGTGTTTTTTTGCAGAGTGGTCACATATTGCATCTCGTCATTGTTCCATGAATAGTCCAACTGACCAGAGAAATAAACGTGATTGCCTAAACGAAGGGTCAACATGGGTGAGAGCGTGTTAAAACGATTGCCTTCGAAGTTGTGATCGCCTTCATATTGCAAGGTGAACATCGCCCGTTTCGCCTTGTCGGTATTCACCTTGGCTGAGGTGAGGAAATAGGAGCCGAATCGCACATCCGGGCCTCCTCGCAGCAAACGGCTATCTAACCAGTTCCAACCAAAGGTCTCTTTCACGTCCCATTCCAAACGATTGAGCAACATGCTCTGCCAACGAGCGGAAGCGTTGTTGCTGGTGGCCACACCCCCATAGTTCCATATATTTTTTTGCTGGAAGGTCAAGGTGTTTGAACGGAAAGATTTCCAGACGTTCGTGTGTTTAAACACCACCTCCGTCAGGTTTTGCAAATAGTCGGTCTCTTTCATGTAACCCATGTCATTCAAGTCGAAACCGGGTGATGACCAGCTGAAGGTCTCACTGAAACTCCATTTGGCATTGCCTTTGCGCCCAACTTTCACGTAACCTCCCGTACCTGTCAAGGAGCGACGATTGGGATCTACGGAGAGATAATCCTGTGAAGAGCTACGTTGGTAATAGTGCGTGGCGCTGCGTTGTAAAGCAGATACGGCTTCCTCGCTGCCATGCAAAGAGCTAAGCATACCCTTCATGTCGATGTAATAGAGCCGGTTATGAAAATATTGCGTGAAGTCAATACCGGCTGTAAACGCATTGCGAATCAACAGATCCTCTAAGTGAGGCTGATCTAAGGCCCGATTGACGGAGGTCACCATACCGCCCAAAAGTGTGTTGCCTTTCCAGTTTTTCTGAACACGGACAACCGCATAGTTGGTCAGTGGCTCCACTTGCTCCTTATTTTCGACACTATTGCGGGTCACTTTGGCGGAGGAACTCCCTGTAAGGCTCTCAATCACACCGATGGTCACACCCTGTTTGTTGGTGCCTGTCAGCTTTAAGGCACCAATGATCGGCACATTCTCTTTGGTTTCCGCAAAGCTGGTTTGGTTGTCGATGTTTTGAGGTGAGTAGGAGGGGGAGGCTCCGATACGCCGGGTGTAAAACATCATGTCGCTCCCGTTGGCGAAGTCGAGGATATGTTTACCCTCCAAGAAGAAGGGGCGTTTCTCCTCGTAGAAGGTCTCGTAAGCAGTTAAGTTCATGACCGAAGGATCCAATTCCACCTGTCCATAATCGGGGTTGACCGTCAGGTCAAGCGTGAAATCGGAGAGAGCAAACTTGGCATCGAAGCCGACATTGCCTTTCCAACTGTTCCCCTTTTGATAAGGGCTCCCTTCGATCTTCGGTTCATGGCGATATTTGCCCATCACATAGGGCTGAAACTCGATCCCCTTAGGTTTGGGTAGGGAATCCATACCACTCATGTTGCCAAACGAGAAGACATGACCGTTGTTTTTCAGCGGAATCATGCTCCAGTTCTGCACTTCATTGTTACGTCGGATGATGCGTCGGATGTGCAATCCCCAAGTGCCATCTTCCGAAAACTGATTGTAACGTAATTGGCTGAAAGGGATGCGTAACTCCGCTGTCCAACTGGAATCGGCCTTATTAATAGATGTGCGGCCTTCCCATACGGCATTCCAGCTCTTGTTGGCCTCCAATTTGTCGGTCACGATCAAGTCGGTCTTATTGCCTCCCAGGTTGAGGTTAAACTCAGGAGCAGCCCGATAATCGTGATACGTATCGAAAGCGATACTGACCAAATCACCCAAACTGTTGTCATCTCGATTGCCAATGAAGCGGTTCATCTGTTCGGGAGCGGCATCCTTGCAATAGATACCGACATAAATATAGCGGTCATCATAAAATAGTTTGGCACGGGTAGGAGAGAGAGAGGCTTGCCGTTCATAGGGTTGCACTTGCACAAAGTCTGCCGTCCAGGTTCCCTGTTCCCAGAAATCCTCATCTAACCGACCGTCGATAGTCGGTCGCTGTCCCGATACTTTTTGGATTTGATAAGTCCGTTTGTAAGCTTGTTCCATGGGCAAAGTTGTCTTTTGCTGTGCATGGGCCATTGTCAACCCAGCCAGCCATACACCCATCCAGATACATTGTTTACGTTTCATGCCTATTAGATCTATGGTTCGTATGGCTGCAAAGATAGTTTATTCTTCCGAATAGGTCTCTTTTCTATCTGTTTTTTATAGTAGGCAAGGGCCTATCTAACCTTATGCTTCTTCTTGATTGGTATGCTTGGCCCTTTTTCATTATTAATGGCTAAGCTTTGTCATTATTATTGATAAAGCTTTGTCATAGATAATGTCTATTGTTTATAACTGTAGAGATGTTGGTATGGAAAAATAACCTTATGTGGGTGGGTTTTTGTGGTAGAGGTAGGGAGATTGCCGTTTATTCTGTATTTTTGCCGCAAAAATAGATGATATGGCAGAAAACGATGTGGGGCAATTGTTGGCTGGGATTGAGTATCCAGATGATTTGAGATGCTTGACGGCGGATAAGTTGGAGCAGGTGTGTGCCGAATTGCGCCAATACATTATTGATGTGTTGTCGGAGAACCCCGGCCACTTTGGGGCAAGCTTGGGTACTGTGGAACTGACGGTGGCGCTCCACTATGTTTTCAATACGCCTTACGACCGGATCGTGTGGGACGTGGGTCATCAAGCTTATGGACATAAAATATTGACTGGGCGCAGGAAGCGTTTCCCATCGTTGCGCAAATTAGGTGGCATCAGTGGATTTCCTAATCCCGCGGAGAGTGAGTATGATGCGTTTATTGCAGGTCACGCCTCTAACTCTATCTCTGCGGCTATGGGCCTGTCGGTTGCCTCGGCTTTGAAGGGGGAGCATGATCGGCATGTGATTGCGGTCATTGGCGATGGTGCGATGACAGGAGGACTGGCTTTCGAGGGGTTGAATAATGCATCCGTTAATCCTAACAATCTGTTGATCATTTTGAATGATAATGATATGGCGATTGACCATAGCGTGGGTGGCTTGAGCCAGTATTTGGTAGATATTACGACCAGTCAAACCTATAATAAGATGCGCTATGATGTCTATCGCGGCTTAAAGAAGATCAACTTGATTAACAATGACCGTCGGGAGAATATCTTGCGCTTCAACAACAGCTTGAAGGCGTTACTCACGCAACAGCATAATTTGTTCGAGGGGTTCAGTATCCGTTATTTTGGTCCAGTTGATGGGCACGATGTGAACTATCTCGTCAAGGTACTCAATGATATTAAGGATATGCAGGGCCCAAAACTGCTGCATATTAAGACAAAAAAAGGAAAAGGCTTTAAGCCTGCCGAGGAGTCGGCTACAGAGTGGCATGCACCGGGCAAATTCAATAAATTGACCGGAGAGCGACTCGCAAAGCATAAGCTGGATGAGCCGCAGCTCTATCAAGATGTCTTCGGACATACCTTGGTGGAATTGGCGGAGCAGGATAAACGGATCGTAGGCATTACACCGGCCATGCCGACAGGTTGTTCCATGACCTATATGATGAAGGCTTTTCCGGATCGGGCTTTTGATGTGGGAATTGCTGAAGGGCATGCAGTGACTTTCTCCGCTGGATTGGCGAAAGAGGGTATGTTGCCTTTCTGTAATATTTATTCCTCTTTTATGCAACGTGCGTACGACATGGTGATTCATGATGTAGCGTTGCAAAAATTGCACATGGTGATCTGTCTGGATCGAGCGGGTCTGGTCGGTGAGGATGGGGCTACCCATCATGGTGTGTTTGATTTGGCTTATCTGCGTCCAATACCCAATTTGGTGATTGCCTCTCCTTTGAATGAATGGGATTTGCGCAATTTAATGTTTACCGCCTGCTATGCGGCCGATATGCCATTTGTGATTCGTTATCCGAGAGGTAAAGGAGAATTGAAAGAATGGCACAATGAGATGGAGGTCTTGCCCATTGGTAAAGGAAAGAAACTGCGTGATGGAAAAGATATGGCGGTATTGACGATTGGCCCGATCGGTTATCAGGCGATGCGGGCGATTGAGCAGGTGGAGGCCGAAGGGTTGTCTGTCGCACATTATGATATGATCTATCTCAAGCCATTAGACGCGTCCCTGCTGCATGAAGTGGGGCAACGCTTCCAACGGATTGTAACCATAGAGAACGGTACGGTTACAGGGGGATTGGGTACTGCGGTGCTCGAGTTTATGGCCGATCATGGCTATACCCCTTGTGTACGTCGTATCGGTGTCCCTGATCGGTTTATCGAGCATGGTTCTGTTCCGGAGTTATACCGTTTGTGTGGTATGGAGCCGGATCAAATCGCTGACATCTTGCGCCAGATGGGGCAGATGTGAGCGGAGCTTTTGTGTAATAAAAATGTATCAGCATGAAAATTGTAATAGCCGGAGCGGGTGAAGTGGGCACGCATTTAGCGAAGATGCTCTCTCAAGAGAATCAAGATATTATTTTGATGGATCCCAACGAAGAACGGCTGAATATTTCAAGAAATAACATGGAGGTATTGCCCATGGTGGGCAATCCAACCTCGCTGCGTGACTTGGAGGAGGCAGGCATCCGAAAGGCTGACCTTTTTGTCAGTGTCACCCCGGAGGAGACTACTAACATCGCTGCCTGCCTGTTGGCGCATAACCTGGGTGCGCACCGTACGTTAGCGCGTATCAATAACTATGAATATCTTTTGCCTAAGAATAAGGAGCTGTTTCAGCAATTGGGTATCAACTCGATGATCTATCCGGAGATGTTGGCGGCCAAGGAGATCGTGACCGCTGTGCGTCGTCCGTGGACTCGTCAATATTATGAATTGTTTGGAGGTGCCCTGATTTTGATAGGTGTGAAGGTGAGAGAGAACTCCCGCCTTTCCGGACGGGTATTGGCGGAATTGCTGAATGAGCAGAAACTCTATCATATCGTGGCGATTAAGCGAAAGAATGAGACGTTGATCCCCCGTGGTATGGACCATATCGAGCCGAATGACATCGTCTTTTTCACCACAACCCGTTCGCATATCGAGGATGTACGGTTGTTGGCGGGAAAGAAGGATCCGGAGGTGAAGAAGGTGATTATTGTGGGGGGCAGTCGAATTGCCTTACGCACCTGCCAATATTTGCCAAACAATATCCGGGTGAAGGTGATAGAATTAAACAAGGAGAAGAGCTATCGCATTGCGGAGAAGGTACCCAGTAATGTGCTGATCATCCATGGAGACGGCCGCGATACGGACCTGTTGGTGCAGGAGGGTATCCAGGATGCGCAAGCCTTTATCGCCTTGACGGAGAACTCCAGCACGAACATCTTGGCTTGTCTGACTGCCAAGCGGCTTGGGGTGTTTAAAACCATTGCCAAGATCGAGAACATCGACTATATTTCAATGGCGGAGAGCATGGATATAGGATCGGTGATCAATAAAAAGCTGATTGCGGCCAGCTATATCTATCAGTTCTTGCTCGATGTGGATGTGAGCAACGTGAAGTGCTTGACCTTCGCCAATGCCGATGTGGCGGAACTGGTAGCTCGTCCTAACTCGAAGATCACGAAGAAGCAGGTAAAAGACTTGCACTTACCGAAAGACATGACGTTGGGTGGCATGATTCGGGATGGAGAGCCAATGATGATCAAGGGCGATACGCAAATTCAGGCATACGATCACGTGGTAGTCTTTTGCTTAGACACGGCGATGCGTAAGTTGGAGGACTATTTCAATTAACCATGCTGAATATCCGTTTTATTTTGAAGATGTTGGGGAGGATGTTCCTCCTGGAAACCCTGTTCATGTTGGCTGCAACAGGGGTGGCTTTCCTATATGGAGAAAATGACCGTTTCCCCTTTCTTATATCAAGTGGCTTGATGGCGGCTACTGGCTTTTTATTTTGTGCGTTGGGATTCCGGGCCAAGGAGAAAGCGGCAGGTCGGCGAGAGGGTATGTTAATCGTTTCGCTGATCTGGGTTCTGTTCTCGCTTTATGGCATGTTGCCTTTTCTATTGGGCGGATATATAGATAATATCACGGATGCTTTCTTTGAGACCATGTCTGGCTTCACGACCACCGGTTCTTCTATTCTGACCGATATTGAGCGGTTGCCACATGGCATTCTTTTCTGGCGAAGTCTGACGCAATGGCAAGGAGGTATCGGCATGGTCGTCTTTACGGTGGCCCTGTTGCCCATCTTTGGCGGTGTCTCCTCGCAGATGTTTGATGCGGAGACAACCGGTACCGGTATTTCCCAAGAGCGTTTCCTCCCTCGGATCACGCAGGTAGCCAAGCGACTTTGGGGACTTTATCTCTTCTTGACCTTTGTGGTGATTGGGTTGTTGTGGTTGGGACCAATGAACCTGTTTGATGCCGTCAACCATGGGCTTGCCACCATTTCAACGGGAGGATATTCCACGAAGAATAGCAGCATCGGATTTTGGCATTCCGCATACGTGGAGTATGTGGTCACGCTCTTTATGTTTATTGGGGCAACGAATATGACCTTGATCTATTTCTCCTTGAATGGACGGGTGAAGAAACTGCTGCAGGATGAGGAGTTCCGTTGGTATGTAGGGTTGGTGAGCTTGGCCATTATCGCCACGGGACTTTGGATTTATCATTTGGGATTCTCAAATGGATGGGAGGAGACATTCCGCAAGTCGGCTTTTCAGGTGGTGACCTTGGTGACCACGTGTGGCTTTGCGACGGATAACTTCGTGCCTTGGGGACCTTTCTTCTGGGTCGTGGCTTTGATCTTGATGTTCATTTGCGGCTGCGCAGGCTCTACTGGTGGCGGATTGAAGATGGTGCGTGCGGTGGTCTTGACCAAGATTCTCTCCAATGAGTTCAAGAAGCAGACCCATCCACAGGCCGTTATCCCTGTGCGTATCAATGGCCATGTGGTCTCTGCCGATGTGGTACATCGGGTGTTGGCTTTCGTGTTCGCTTATATTACGTTGATCGTGTTCAGCTGCTTGGTACTGACCTTGGATGGTTTGGGATTTATTGAGGCGATCTCGGCGGCGATTACGGCAATCAGCAACGTGGGACCGGGTTTGGGTGCGATCGGACCGGCCAATACCTTTGTGGATTTGCCCGATACGACCAAGTGGTTTCTCTCTTTCCTGATGATGGTGGGGCGTTTGGAGATCTTCACCGTGCTGACGATTTTGATGCCGGGTTTCTGGAAACAATAGAGCCAACCCTTCAAATGTTATAATTCTGTGAGGAGGAAATACTTTTTGCGGTAGTTCTCCGTTATACTGTGTATGAATGTTATAAAGTAAAGGCAAATGATCGAATATATCAAAGGAGAAATTGTTGAACTGACCCCCGCTCGGATGATTCTGGAGTGTGGTGGAATTGGCTACGAACTGAATATCTCCTTGACAACATATAGCGCCTTCAACGGCAAACAAACAGGAAAACTCTTTGTGTATGAGGTGATCCGTGAAGATGCCCATCTGCTGTTCGGTTTTGCGGAGCGGATGGAGCGGGAGCTGTTCCTGCTGCTGACCTCCGTGTCGGGGGTGGGTCCAAACACCGCACGTATGATCCTCTCCTCCTTGCCACCCAAGGAATTGGTGGAGACGATCGCCTCGAAGAATGAGGCGGTGCTGACGGCGGTGAAGGGTATTGGCTCAAAAACGGCTCAACGCATCTTGGTCGATTTGAAGAATAAAGTGAAGAGCGTGGAGGGGTTGACTCCTGTGGATGTTGTGGCTGCTCCTTCGAATGGCGCCGTGGCTGAGGAGGCTGTGGCTGCCTTGGTGATGTTGGGCTTCCAGAAAGCCGCTTCGCAGAAAGCGGTTACCTCTATATTAAAAGGCTCACCAGCTATGGCGGTGGAGCAGGTGGTTAAAACGGCTTTACGGATGCTGTGAGAAAAAAGATCGGGAAATATGGCTTGTTGGGGCTGATCCTATGCTTTGGGGTCGGCCTGTTCTCGTTGAATGCGGATTACCTGGCCTATACCGCCTCCTTACCGGAGCTGGAGGAGGTGGTGGAGGTGGCTCCGGAGGATACGATTCCACCCCGTTATCCCGTCTCTAAGACTTCGCCTGAGGAATACCAGGACTTGGTGAAGCAGTCGCCCGCCGACCTGCGTGATCCGGAGAATGTCAAGACCACGATTGAATATGACCTGCGGACGAATACCTATATCGTGCGTACCAAATTGGGCGATATGGAGATCGGATCGCCCATGAGCCTGACCCCGGAGGAGTATCAAGATTATTCCTTGCAGCAGTCGCTGCGCTCCTATTTCCGGCAGAAGAATGAGGAGGAGTTCCAGAAAGCGACTAACCAGCAGTTCAACGTCACCGATATGCAGTTTAATATCGGAGCGGCGGATCGGATCTTTGGCCCCGGTGGTGTGCGTGTGCGTACGCAGGGATCGGCGGAGATCACGATGGGTTTGAAGACCAATAAGAACAATGACCCCTCTCTGCCGGAGCGCTCCCGCAAGCGTACCTTCTTCAATTTCGATGAGAGCGTGCAGCTCAATGTGCAAGCCTCGGTCGGTACGAAGGTGAACTTCGGTATGAACTACAACACGGAGACCTCATTCGATTTCGACTCGAAGAAGTTGAAATTGGCCTATACCGGTGAGGAGGATGAGATCATCAAATCGTTGGAGGCTGGTAACGTGAGCATGAACACCAGCAATAGCTTGATCAATGGCGGAGCGGCGCTCTTCGGTATGAAGGCCGACCTGCAGTTTGGCAAGTTGCGGGTGAACACCCTTTTTGCGCAGCAGGAGTCGGAGTCGAAGACGGTCAGCTCGAAAGGTGGTGTGCAGACCAAGCCCTTTGAGATCAAGGTGGATGAGTATGACGAGAACCGCCATTTCTTCCTCTCACACTACTTCCGGGATAATTACGATAAGTTCATGGAGTCGCTGCCGACGATCACCTCCGGCATCGAGATCTCTCGCATCGAGGTGTGGATTACCAACAAACGAAGCAGCTATGACCAAAGCCGCAATATCGTGGCCTTTACTGATTTGGCGGAGAACAGCCAATCGCATATCGGAACGGGCGTGATCCCATCGGGTACCGATGCCCGTCCTTACAACGAGGCGAATAACCTCTATACTACCTTGAACACTCAATTCACGGATGCCCGTAGCATCAGTCAGGTGACGCAGGCATTGAGCGGGACGTTTGAGGGTGGACGAGACTTTGAGAAGATTGAGAGTGCCCGCCTGTTGGAATCCTCGGAATATACGTTGAACAAGAAATTAGGATATATCTCCTTGCGTTCGCAGCTACAGCCGGATGAGGTATTAGGTGTGGCTTTCAGCTTTATCTATGGTGGAAAGACCTATCAGGTGGGTGAGTTCTCCACGGATAGCAAGACGAACACGACCGACTGCCTCTATGTGAAGTTGCTGAAAGGTACGACCATGTCGCCCGACATGCGCTATTGGGACTTGATGATGAAGAATGTCTATTCCTTGGGGGCCTATTCGGTGCAGAAGGAGAAGTTCAAGCTGAATGTGATGTACCAGAGCGACTCGACGGGTACCTACGTGAATTACCTGCCTGAGGGCAATACGGCGAATCAGCTGTTGATCCGTGTGTTGGGACTGGATCGCTTGGATACCTATAGCAATCCGAATCCGGATGGCTTCTTCGACTTTGTGGAGGGCTATACCATTCAGTCGGAGACGGGTAAGGTCATCTTCCCCTGCGTGGAGCCGTTCGGCTCGAAGTTGCGGGAGCAGGTCGGCCCCATCTATGCCGATAAGTATGTCTTCCAGGAGTTGTATGACTCGACCTTGACGGTGGCTCGGCAGATCGCGGAGAAGAACAAGTTCATGTTGAGCGGTGAGTACAAAGCCTCCTCCGGGGCGGAGTTGGACTTGGGGGCGACCAATGTTGCTCGTGGATCGGTGCGTGTGACAGCGGGAGGCGTGACCTTGACCGAGAACGTAGACTATACCGTGGATTACAGTTTAGGACGGGTCACGATCTTGAATGAGAGCATCATCTCCAGCGGTACGCCTGTCAGCGTCTCCTTGGAGAATCAATCCACCTTTAACATGCAGCGAAAGACGATGGTCGGCCTGGATTTGAACTACCAGTTCTCGAAAGACTTCACCTTGGGCGGTACGATCATGCACATGTCGGAGATGCCGATGACCGTGAAGACCACCTTGGGAAGCGAGTCGATCAAGAACACCCTGTGGGGTTTGAACGCCTCCTATAAGACGGAGAGCCAGTGGCTGACTAACGTGGTCGATAAGCTCCCGCTCTTGACGCTGACCAAGCCCAGCCAGATCTCCTTCAATGCGGAGTTCGCCAACTTGATCGCGGGTCACTATGAGAATGAATATACCGGAGGCTATTCCTATTTGGATGATTTTGAATCGACCCAGAGCGGTATGGACCTGTTGAATCCCTATGCCTGGAGTTTGGCCAGCACCCCGTATGAGGATGGAGCGGATGCCAAGTTCCCCGAGGCGATGAAGGTCAATGACATTGCCTATGGCAAGAACCGTGCGCTCTTGGCTTGGTACACCGTGGATGGTATCTTCACCCGTAAAAGCTCCTCTTCTCGTCCCCGCCACCTGACGATGGACGATCTCTCCAAGCATGAGACCCGTGGTGTGGGCTACAAGGAGATCTATCCGAACAAGGAGTTGGGCACCAACGACAACACCACGCTCTCCGTCTTGAACTTGGCCTTCTATCCCAACCAGCGCGGTCCCTATAACTTGGATGCGGAGAACGTCAACCCCGACGGTACGCTGGGCAATCCGGAGCAGCGTTGGGGTGGTATCATGCGTAAGATCGAGCCGAGCGACTTAGAGTCGGCCAACTATGAGTATATCGAGTTCTGGTTGATGGATCCCTACATCGACAAGCCGACCGCAGAGGGAGGCGACCTCTATTTCAACTTGGGTGAGATCTCCGAGGACATCCTGAAAGATGAGAAGAAGTTCTTCGAGAACGGGCTGCCGGTGGATGGCGACCTCTCCAAGATTGATACGACCATCTGGGGTAAGGTGCCTCGCACGCAGAGCACCGGTTATGCCTTCGATGCCAACAACCGTAAGCTGCAGGATGTGGGTTTGAACGGCCTCTCCTCGGATGAGGAGTTGACCTTCCCGACCTATGCGGAGTATTTGGAGAAGCTGCGCACGAAGCTCTCCGCTGGCACCATCGAGCAGATGATGGAGGATCCCTTCTCGCCCTTCAATGACCCGGCGGGCGATAACTACCACTATTATCGAGGCGATGATTACGATCAGAAGGAGCTGAGCGTGCTGGAGCGCTATAAGCACTATAACGGTACGGAGGGCAACTCGGCAGATTCAGACCAGCGCTATGCCACCGCTGGAAAGAGCACGCCCGACGTGGAGGACATCAACGGCGATAACACCCTCAACGAGACCGAGAAATACTTTGAGTATAAGATCTCCCTGCGCCCGAAGGATTTGCAGGTCGGTGTGAACAACATCGTGGATGTGCGTACGCCGGAGGTAACCTTGATGAATGGCGACCGTGCGACGGTGAAGTGGTACCTGTTCAAGATCCCGGTGAAAAGCTACGAAAAGACGGTGGGCGCGATCCGCGACTTCAAGACCATCCGCTTCATGCGTATGTACATGACCGGTTTCCGGGATTCGACCGTGCTTCGCTTCGGCTCCTTCGAGTTGGTGCGTGGCGATTGGCGTACCTATACGCAGGATCTTTCCAACCCCAAGATTCCGCCCAAGACCAATGCGGAGTTGGTGGTTTCTTCCATCAATATTGAGGAGAATGGGCAGCGTCAGCCGGTCAACTACGTGTTGCCGCCGGGCGTGAGCCGTATGTTCGACTCCAGCCAGCCGCAGCTGTTGCAGCAGAACGAGCAGGCCCTTTCGTTGAAGGTCACGAACCTGTCGCCGGCCGATGCCCGTGCGGTGTATAAATCGACCGCCTACGACCTGCGCCGTTACAAGCGGTTGCAGCTCTTTGCCCATGCGGAGGCTCCCATCGAGGATGAGACCAGCCTTTCGAATGGCGATTTCTCCGTCTTTATCCGTCTGGGATCGGACTATAAGAACAACTACTATGAGTATGAGGTGCCGATGGAGCTGACGCCTCATAGCTCCATCTTGTATAATACCAACAACAGCGCCGACCAAGAGAAGGTATGGCCGATGGCGAACAAGTTAGACTTCTCGTTAGAGGCCTTGACCGACTTGAAATTGGAGCGCAACAAGCTGAAACGGCAGGGGCAGGGCAACGTCAGCTACACCGCTGTCTATGCCAAGAACGACCCCGATAACCCTCGCAACCGCATCAGCATCGTCGGTAATCCGAGCCTGGCGGAGGTGAAGGTGATCATGATCGGTGTGCGCAACAACAGCAACACGATCAAGAGCGGCGAGGTATGGGTGAACGAGCTGCGTATGACTGACTTTGATGAGCGAGGGGGTTGGGCAGCCAAGGCCAACCTGAATGTCGCCCTCTCCGATTTGGGAACCGTCAACCTCAGTGGCCACATCGAGACAGCCGGCTTCGGTTCGCTCGATCAATCGCTGTCGGAGCGGCGCATGGACGATTTCGCCCAGTATAGCGTGGCGACCAACATCGAGTTGGGTAAGTTCTTCCCCGAGAAGGCAAAGGTGAGCATCCCCTTCTATTATGCCTACTCCAAGGAGACTACCACGCCCGAGTATGACCCGCTCAATCAGGACATCAAGATGAGCGATGCCCTAGATGCGGTCGAGACCAAGGCGGAGAAAGACTCCATCCGCAACTACTCGATCGACCAGACACGCATCAAGAGCTTGGCGGTGAACAACGTGAAGGTGGATATCAAGAGCAAGAACCCCATGCCCTACGACCCCGCCAACTTCTCGTTGAGCTATTCATACAGCGAGAACAGCAAGCAGAACCCGGAGACGGAGTATGAGACCACGAAAGACTATCGGGGCAACTTCGCCTACAACTATACGCCCTACGTGAAGCCCTTCCGTCCGTTTGAGAAGCTGAAGAAGAACAATGGCTATACGAAGTACGCCAAGCAGTTCTCGCTCAACTATGTGCCCAGCAACATCAGCTTCCAGACAGCCATGACCCGCAATTATTACGAGATCAAGCTGCGAGACCTCACCAATACGACCGGTGGCGGCAATCAGCTGCTCTCGTTCAGCCATAACTTCTTGTGGGATCGGGCGTTCAGCCTGCGTTGGGATTTCACCCCCAACCTCAGCATGAACTTCACCTCCGGCACCAACGCACGCATCGAGGAACCGAACGTGCAGGTCAACAAGCGGCTGAACCCCGACGATTACCAGGTGTGGAAAGACTCCGTGAAGCAGAGCATCCGCGATATGGGAACCCCGTTGAAGTATGACCAGACCTTCAACGTCACCTGGAACATGCCGCTGCAATACATCCCCGTGCTCGACTGGGCGAACAGCTCGTTGACCTATAACGCCACCTACAACTGGGATAAGGGTGCCGACGTGGCCAGCCCCGAGTTGGAGACCGGCAACATCATCAAGAACCAGCGGCAGATCAACTGGCAAGGCAGCTTCAACCTGCTCTCGCTCTACAACAAGAACAAGTACCTGAAGAAGATCAACCAGAAGTTCCAAGCCAACAGCCGGACGAACCAGCGCAACCAGCCGCAGAAGAAAGAGAAAAAAGAGGTGAAGGTGGAGAAGGAGATCCAGCTGAGCCCCGATAGCGCCATCACCGTGCAGCATGGCATGTTCACCAAGAAGCTGCACATCGTGGCCTATGGAGCCGATGGCAAGCGCTACGCCGTCAAGTTCAAGCCCCTCAACTACGCCCAGGTGCAGATCCTCAACCGAGACACCGCCCACCTGAAGCTGACCATCTATCCCGGTCCGGCGAGTGTAGAGAACGCCTTTGTCAACCTCGCTGAGTATGGCAGTCGCTTCCTCATGATGCTGCGCCGCCTGAACGTGCAATACTCCGTGGTGGATGGTATGATGCTCCCCGGCTATTCCCCGGGTGTGGGCGATATGTTCGGCCAGAAGCGGTTGGGCTCTTTGGCGCCCGGCTTGGGCTTCGCCTTTGGCGCGGTGCGTCGCTCTTTCATCGACGAGGCCGACGAGCGGGGCTGGCTGATCCATAGCGACAACATGACCACGCCCGCCATGATCAGCAGCTCCAAGAACCTCAACATCCGCGCCTCCTTGGAGCCGATCGCCGGGTTGAAGATCGAGCTGAACGCCGATCGGGTCGATACCCGCAGCACCGACATCTACTACATGCAGGAGGGAATGCCGCAGCAAATCGGCGGTAGCTTCACCATGACCACCGTCGCCCTCGGCAGCGCCTTCAAGAGCAGTGGCAACGCCAAGAATGGCTACGCCTCCAAAACCTTCGATAAGTTCCTCGAATACCGTGCCACCATCGCCAACCGGCTGGAGAAGGCCTATATCGGAATGCCCTATCCCGCCACCGGCTTCCTTGCGGGGCATGTGCTGGCCGGCGAGAGCTATCAGGGCGGAAAGGTCAGCCCCAATTCAACCGATGTGTTGATCCCCGCCTTCCTGGCCGCCTACACCGGCAAGAACCCCAATAAGGTCAGCCTCACCGCCTTCCCCTCCGTGCGTAGCCTGTTGCCCAACTGGCGTGTCACCTACGACGGACTGATCAAGATACCGGCCATCAAGAAGCATTTCAAGAGCATGACGCTCAGCCACCAATACCGCTGCTCCTACAGCGTGGGCGCCTTCTCCTCCTTCCTCGACTGGGTCGATGCGGGGCAGGACGGCTTGGGCTATATCCGCGACGTGCTGACCGGCAACCCAACCCCCTCTTCGCCTTACGACATCTCAGCCGTCAGCATCACCGAGGGATTCAGTCCCCTCTTGGGCGTAGATGCCACCATGCTCAACAACGTCACCGGCAAGGTGGAGCTGCGCAAGACCCGCAACCTCAATCTCAACATCTCCTCCTATCAGCTTGTAGAGTCCAACTCCAACGAGTTCGTGATCGGCTTGGGCTATAAGATGACAGAGTTCAATAAAGTCTTGAAGATGAAAAAGACCCGCGATTTCAGCAACGATCTCACCGTGCGTCTCGACTTCTCCTATCGCAAGATGATGTCGCTCATCCGCAAGATCGAGGATCAGCTGACGCAGGCCACCAGCGGCAACATCGCCAAGACCATCCAGTTCTCGGCCGATTATGGCATCAGCCGCTCGCTCACCTTCCGGGCCTTCTACGACCTGCAGATCAGCGAGCCGATCGTCTCCACCTCTGCCTATCCTACCTCCAACTCCAGCTATGGCATCAGCCTACGCTTCTCGTTGGCGCAGTAAAACGGCCATAGGATTGTTAGTCGTTTCTAACATGCCGACAGCCGTAGCGGAGTCAGAAAAGGACATTTCTAACATGAATCCGTTCGGGAACAGCCAGGAAAGGCTATTTCTAACGTGTTCCCGCACGGGAACAGGCAAGAAAAGGACATTTCTAACGTATTCCCGTTCGGGAACAGCCAGGAAAGGCTATTTCTAACGTATTCCCGTTCGGGAACAGCCAGGAAAGGACATTTCTAACGTGTTCCCGTTCGGGAACAGCCAGGAAAGGACATTTCTAACGTGTTCCCGTTCGGGAACAGCCAGGAAAGGACATTTCTAACGTGTTCCCGTTCGGGAACAGCCAGGAAAGGCTATTTCTAACGTGTTCCCGTTCGGGAACAGCCAGGAAAGGACATCTCTAACGTGTTCCCGTTCGGGAACAACCCAAGAAAGGCTATATCCTAACGTGCCGACATCCACCGCCATGTAGCAAAAAGCAATCAATACATAATCGAGGCTCTCAAAGGATATTGAACAGCAACGTGTTGGCTAAGGCCAATGGCTTATTGTGGGCAAAGAAGATGATGCCATCGGTGGGCGAGATGATTTCCGCTCGGACGCTGCCCTCGTAGGGATCGATGATGCGAGCCAGCGGCTCCCCCTCTTGCACCTTGGCTCCCGCCCCCTTCAGGCGATAGAAGATGCCGGCTTGCGGCGTGCGGACGGAGCAGAAGCTGGACTCGTCGATGACTTGGGGGTTGAAATCGGGGATGCCGACAACGGGCTTGCGGGTGAGACCGATGCGCTGGGCGAAGCGGAGGATCGTGCCGATCATCTCCGCCGTGACGGGGCTTTCCACCTCGTCATTCATGCCGCCATAGAGGGAGTAGGCCTTGGTCTCCCAGATCTGCCAGTTGTAGTTGAGCAGGGTGGTGTCGAAGGGGAGGGGCTGGCGCAGGGTGATGTAGGGCATGCCAAACAGCTTGGCTCCCTCGGTGTCTTCATAGCCGGTGCGCATGAGGCGGACGTGGGGCACGAAGTCGCCGGGGATGTAGAAGCTGGCCAGCTGGATGCCGTAGGTGTAGCCCTTGATCTGCTCGAAGAGGGCGGCGGCGATGCGCTGCGTGGTCTCGCCCCGGTCATAGCCGGGGAACATGCGGTTGATGTCTGTACCGTCCATCGCCCAGAAGCGTTTCTCGATGTTCATGGAGAAGGGGTTGACGGAGGGGATGACGAGGATTTCCTGGTCGTCGGCCAGCAGCCCCTGCTGCTCCAACTGGGCGAGCTGGCGCACTAACTGGGCGCAGACGTATTGCTGCTGTATCTCATCGCCCCGCATGGCTCCTACGATGGCTAAGCTTTTCGCACCGTGGCCGAAGCGGTAGCCGGTGATGTGGAAGGTGTCCCGGAAGGGGGAGGGCATGCTGAATAGGATCTCTTTTTTCATCTTGCTGGATCTTTTTTGTGATTATAAACGGTGGATACGCGCCAGGAGGGAGCCTTGATAGACTACGGGATAGGCGCGGATGGTGAAGAGCAGCCCGTGGCAGGGGGCCTTGACGGACTCGAGCACGTCGCCCGTGAGGGGGCTGACGATGGCGCCGATCTCCTCGCCTTCATCCACGACGATGTTGTTATGCACCTCGGTCAGGAAGATGCCGCTGGCCTCGGCGTTGAGGAAGGCTACCTGGTCGCCCTGCGAGAGCACGGGGTGGCTGAGTGAGGGCTCCTCTTGCGGCTCACTCCATAGCCCCATGTGGTGAAGCAGGTTGAGGATGCCTGCCACCAACCGGTTGCCGTAGCCGTGGTTGATGCGCATGCCGACACCCATCTCGACCACCAAGGTGGGGGTGCCGACGCTGTTGAGCGAGTGGGCTAAGGTGGCCTCCAAGACGGTGGCGGCCTCATGCACCCAGATGAAATCCATGTTGAGCAGGCGTGCGTAGGGCACTAATCGGTCTGCTGTCTGGACATTGATCCGGACTTGGGGGATCTCCCTGAGGAAGATGTTGCTGGAGTGGATGTCAATCACCATATCGGCTCCCCGCAGGTCTTGCAGGATGGCGTGGGCGGCTTGCTCTGCCATGGTTCCCGCTGGATTGCCGGGGAAGATGCGGTTCATGTCGAGATCGAAGGTGGGGATGCCCCGGGTGATGGAGTCTATGCCTAAGGGGTTGAGCGCCGGATAGATCTCGACGGTGCCGTTCAGCCGTTCGAGCTGTTCTCGGATGATTTGGTTCAGCCGGAAGCAGACGTATTGCCCTTCCAGCTCATCGCCGTGTGTGCCGGTGACGATACATACCCTTTTGGGGCTATCTCCGTGTTGGAGTCTGTTCTTTTGGATGAGCAGTCGCTCATCGATTGGGAGTGCGTTGGATACGATTGTTTGGATCATAGCTCTTCTACGATTACGCGGATTTCCGCTGTTTGTGAGGCTGTGCCGGTGAAGACACCTCGATTGACGGGGCAATCCTCCGCGTCTCTGCCGTGCGACAGCTTGATATAGCCCCATTCGATGGGGCGGTTGTGGGTAGGGTCGATGCCCCACCAGGCTCCGTCGTCATAGACCTCCACCCAGGCGTGCGTGGCTCCCTCGCCCTCGATGAAGCCGTTGACGTAGCGCGCGGGGATGTGGGCAGCCCGGCAGAGGGCGAGGAGGATGTGGGCGTAGTCTTGACAGACGCCCTGCCCCAGGGTGAGCGCCTCCGCCGCCGTGGTGACGGGCTGGGTGATTCCGGGCTGGTAGCGCATGTGTTGATAGACCCAGGCGGAGAGGGCGAGGGCTTGGCCTTGCGCCGTGCTCCGGGGGAAGGCCTGTGCGATTTGCGTCATGCTGGCTGTCGCCGCGGTGAGCTTGGAGGGGAGCCGGAAGAGGGGCGAGGGTTCCCCGTCGGGCAGTCGATAGGGGCTTAGCTCCGCCTCGCCGAGGCTGACGAAGACGAAGCTGTCATGCGGCTCTATCCGGTTGCCGTATTGGATGGGGTTGCCCCAGCTGTCCGTCGCCTGCGTCACCCCGTCGGAGGGGTGGAGGAAGAGCGATTGCTTAAGCAGCCGCTGGCAGCTGTTTTCGCAGGGCACGCAGCGCAGTCGGAACCCATGCCGGCTGACCGGCGCGCTGAAGCGCAGGATGGTTTGATAATTGTATAGATACCGTTTCATTGTCTTGTGTTGTTTTTTTCCGTGTGTGAGGGGGGGCGCTCGTCAAACCAGTATCAGGTGATTGATGAAGCGAAGCAGCCGCCCTTTGTAGGCAAGGTCTCGGCTGTTGTAGGCCTCCTCGTTGAGGCTGACGTCGAGCTGCTCGATGAGCGAGGGGTCGTACATGTTCTCCTCGTTCTCCAACTGCTTCTTCAGCTCCTCATAGGCCTCTTTGATGCGGGGGAAGGGGTAGTCGAAGCGGATGTGCATATCGATGTTCTCCACCAATTTGCCCATCTTCAGGAGGCTACGGATGCGCTCGTCGAACACACGCTCGTCGATGGAGCCCCAGAAGGCTAACAGATAGTCGGTGATGGGCTGCAGGTTGGTGATGTTGATCTCCTGCTTATCGGCGGCCTTTTGGATCAGGCAGAGTGAGAGTTGCACGTAAGAGAGGGTCTCGCTCTTGATCTCCTCGCGCAGGACGATGGCATTGTCGTTGGCGGCCTCTAACTCCGAGAGGAGGGAGGCGGGGTTATGCGCGTCGTACATATAGCCCAAGCGAAGGCGCTCTTTGTCGGGGTAGGGGTTGCCGAAGTCGAGCTTCTGATGAAACTCCTCGTAGTCCTGGGGTTGCCCGTCGATCATCCGATCGTAGTAGCGACGTAATAAATGCAGACTGATGTACACGCGCTCGGTGTAGCGCCCCAGCCAGAAGAGGCGATTGGCTTTATTGGCTGGGATTGTATAACACATGACCATACCTATATCTAATTTGAATGATGAATTTTACTTATTTTTCCATGACCCAAGTGTCTTTGAAGCCTCCACCTTGCGAGGAGTTCACGACAAAGGAGTTGGGGTTGCGAGAGAAGCGGGTCAGGCCGCTTTTCCATACTTTGGTCTCTTTGCCGGAGATGACGAAGGCGCGCAGGTCTGCCTTGCGTTCGACTCGCTCGTTGCCCTCCAGGATCTCCAGGTCTTTGAAGTCGATCACCTCCTGCGCGATCCAACGGCGGGGTTGATCGATGATGAGCTGCTTCAACTCGGCCAGTTTCTCAGCGGTGAGGTCTCGCCCGAAGACGACACCATAGCCACCCGCCTCGCTCACGTCTTTGATCACGAGGCTGGAGAGATGGTCGAGAATGTAGCGGTAGTCCTCCTGATAGAAGGGCAGGTAGGTCGGCGCGTTTTTGAGGATCGGCTCCTCGTTGAGGTAGTATTTGATCATCTTGGGCACGAAGTAGTAGATGCCTTTGTCGTCGGCCACGCCATTGCCCAGGGCGTTCACCAGGGCGACGTTTCCCTTCTTGTAGGTCTGCGTCAGGTTGGGCACGCCCAGCAGCGAGGAGGGCTCGAACACCAACGGATCCATATACTCGTCGCTGACCCGGCGATAGATGCAGCCGACCCGCTGCTTCTCCTTCCAGAGGCCGGTGTAGTAAACGATGTCATTCTCGACCATCAGGTCGCCGGGGAAGGCCAAGGTGGTTCCGGTCTTCTCGGCCAGGTAAGAATGTTCAAAAAAGGCGGAATTGTAACGCCCGGGGGTGAGAATGACGGTGAGTCCCCGGTCATGGTTCATGTGTTCCATCATCTCCTGCAGCAGGTCGCTGTAGTTGCGGTTGTCAGCCACGGCGTTGTTCTGAAAGGTATCTGGAGACACCTTTCGGGTGATGGTACGGGCAATCATGGGATAAGAGGCACCTGAGGGGATGCGCAGGTTGTCTTCGAGAATGAACCAACGACCATCCTTCGCTTGCACCAAGTCAATGCCTGAGATATGCGAATAGACATGATGGATTGGCGTGATTCCCTCACATTCGGGCAGGTAGCCTTTCGAGGCATAGACAAACTCGGCGGGCACGATGCCGTCGTTCATGATCTTCTTCCCGTGATAAATGTCGAAAAGGAACTCGTTGAGCGCGTCCACCCGTTGAATGAGTCCCTCTCTAAATAGTCCCAGTCCTCCTTGGAGATGACGCGCGGAATGGCGTCAAAAGGAAAGAGCTGCTCATTGAATATACCATTCTTATACACGCCAAATCGCACACCAAATCGCTCCATCCAGTTGTTTACAGTGTCTCTGCTATCAATCAATGTGTCCATAACCTTATCGTTTTTAGCCTCCCTGCCCAGGCGGCTTCTCCCGTTCGTGGCGGGGTTGTTATCAAATCGGTGGCAAAGTAAAACAAAAAGAAAGGATAATCTGTTATTATCATACAGAATAATATTTTCAAATGGCTTATTCTTGCAGATTGAAATCAAAGTCGCATGATATGCTTACAAGTTGCGCCCCTAACGCAAGCGGGATTTAACAAATTGTAATGGGCTCTTTGTTGTTTTTAGCGATTCCCGATGCAACTTTTGGGCGGCAAACGCGTCTTAGCTTTCAAAAGAACGTATATTTGTGCGTATTTTAGGTTGAATAGATGGTTGAATTTTATTTAGCAGAGGAGAAACAGATATGAAACCCGTGAAATTGACATCCTTGATGATGATGCTCCTGCTGGCGGCGAACGTGGCTGCCCAAGAGGAGTTTTTTGATGATGTGTATTTCTCTTCCAAAAGCAAGAAAAACAAGGTTCAGCAGGTAGAAGAGAAGAAGGTGGAGCAGCCTAAGCTGCAGTCCTCTTACCAGGTGTTGCCGGCTGAGCCAGCGGCGAGCACGCAGGCGTCCGCCTCCGTCAATGGCCGTGACGTGGATGAGTATAACCGCCGTTACTCCGGGGTGGAGGTGGAGGAGCCTTACCGGGAGGATGAGACGGCAGCGGCCGCTCCGGCGCGCCGGTCGGACAAGGAATATACGCAGCGCATCGTGCGCTATCATTCGCCCAGCAAGGTGACGATCGCCGGTGCCGACCAGGTGGATCTCTATTTGAGCGATGGCTATTATGGCTACGACTATGATACGGATTACAGCGATGGCCGGGCGAACGTGAGCTTCAATATCAACGTGGGGCCGGGATGGGGCTCTTCCTGGTATGCGGGCTGGTATGATCCTTGGTATTATGGCTACCACCCTTGGTGGAGCTATTCCTATTATAGACCCTATTGGGGCTGGGGATGGGGCGGCTATTACGCCGGCTTCTACTCGCCTTGGTATGATCCCTGGTATTATGGTGGCTTCTACGGGGGTTACTGGGGTGGCTATTGGGGCGGCTACTGGGGTGGTTATTGGGGCCATCATCACTATTACCCCGCCTATTATGCGAAGCCGATGCGCCACTATGCCAACGGGCGTTCGGGCTTCAACAATACGTATGCGGGTGGCCGGAGCAGCGGCTTGAATGGCCGGAGCAGTGGCTATGCACGTAGCAGTGCCAGTGGAATGACGAATCTGCGTAGCTCGTCCGATCGCTCCTCCGTGACCTCGTTGAGCAATGGCCGGAGCGCAGGCAGCGATCGCCGGGCGGCGGCTTACGAATCGGGCGCAGGCCGTAGGGCAGCCA
>OBLI01001000.1_pt1 | contig 29067 bp, 22 predicted proteins | sample 1519701 | NCBI WGS metagenome assembly OBLI01 (sample SAMEA3663005, study PRJEB22513) | pig gut metagenome | biome: pig gut; feature: pig-associated habitat; material: faeces | place: France | collected 2012 | reverse complement strand
AATCTGCTCAAAAATATCCGCCCCTACGACCCCAAAATTTTAAGGAACGCGCTCTTAATAATTTTAACACTATATTTATCATGAAAAAGATTGCTTTTATTACCGGCGCTTCCAGTGGCATCGGTGAGGCCTGCGCAAGACGCTTTGCCGTAGGTGGTTATGACCTGATTCTTACTGCCCGTCGCGCCGACCGCCTTGAGGCGCTCCGCACCCGCCTCGAAGCTGAGGGCACTCGCGTGAAGTGCCTCGTGTTCGATGTTCGTGATGCCGACGCTGCCACCCGCGCCGTCGAGTCGCTCGAACCGGAATGGCAGAAGATCGACGTGCTTATCAATAATGCCGGTCTCGCTCTCGGCCTCGACCGGGAGTATGAGGGAGATCCCGAAGATTGGAACACTATGATCGATACCAACATCAAGGGCCTGCTCACCATGACTCGCCTTATCGTGCCCGGCATGGTGGCTCGCGATGAGGGGCATGTCATCAATGTCGGCAGTGTGGCAGGAGATGCCGCCTACGCCAAGGGCAATGTCTATTGCGCCACCAAGGCTGCCGTCAAGGCTATCACCGACGGACTCCGCATAGATGTCGCCGAGAGTGCCGTCAGAGTCACCAACCTCAAACCGGGTCTGGTCGAAACCGAGTTTAGCCAAGTTCGCTTCCATGGCGACACCGAGAAGGCCGAAACGGTCTACAAAGGCATAAAGCCCCTCACCGGCGACGACATCGCTGACGTAGCCTACTACGCCGCCTCAGCCCCCAAACACGTGCAAATAGCCGAAGTCCTGATCCTCGCCACACACCAAGCCTCCGGCAGCGTCGTAGCCCGCAAATAACACCACATCCGTGCCCAATTTTGATTTAAAACGGTTCGCTATATCGATGTTTTTCGCCGGATAGGGTAGTGGTAAAAGAAATATAATAAATAGTGGGGTGTCGCCGGTTTGCGAGCGACACCCCACTTCTCATTCTTATGTGTAGTTGGTATATTGGAGCTTGATTATATGGAACAGGGCGCCAAATCAGCTCCCCATCCCATACTCTCGGTAAAGCCTTAGTAAGTCAAAACCTCGTTAGAACTAATGTCAAAGTCATCAACATTCAATGTGAATGAGAGTTCATCACCAATTATATTGATGGTATATATATAGTGTTTACCTTCCATCCATATAGTAGGAATGTTGAACTCTTTTTCAGCATAATCAGATCCTGATTTCGGGAATATTGGTTTATCAGATGCTTGATGTCCCTTTGAAGGATCGGACATCTTCCATACTTTTAACTTAAGTACAATCTTACCTGTGCCTCTTGCATCTTGTGGAATAAGATACATTGTGTTTTTATTGTATTCTTTTAGACCGGTCGATATAGTACCTCCATCTGTCTTACCTCCATATTCTTCAGTGTCTGCTTCTGTTAAAGATACTGACCCATCAGCCTTTGTAAAGGTAACTGGATCAAATGTTGCTTCACAGTAGACATTGCCGCTGAGATTAGACCATGTGCCTCGAGTTGTGCGATAGTCATTACCGGGAAATCCAGCATGTCCGGTATAATAGTTGTCTGTTACTGTCGGTAATACATAATGACCTGCACCTTTTATGTTTGTAATCTTAACGCCGACTACTTCTACATAGTAATCTTCTTTTTCAGTTTTTGCTTTAAACTCAATCTGCGATAAAGCATGACGGAAATACAAGTCTGTATAAAAGCTTCCGTCATGTTCATTTGCCTGAACGTCACCAGATGCTGCATACATTAGATCAAATTGACTTTCGGGTTCTTTCGGATTTGTATAATCAAACTCCATTGTTGATCCATCACTTGTCCACTTAGGGGTATAGTGTATACCGCAACCTCCGAAGGGGAATGCGTAAAATCTGATGTCAGAATCCGGCCAATAACGTTTGCTAGATGAAGTATAAAAATCATCATCCATGCCATAAGTGTAAATATCACGTTCAAAGTAAGGCTTATATCCGCTTCCATCTGGGACACATGCCCATACATATAACTCTCCAGGTTGATTTCTTGAACAAAAACCCTGTGAAGCACGAGTATTTGACCCAACTGTGGCTTTGAAACCAATCTCTTTTTTTGAAGATGAAGATTTGCCAAGGTCTTCTTCATTTGAACAGGCAGTCAAAATCAGAGCTACCAGCGCAAAATATATGACTTTTTTCATTTTAATTTTTGTTTTGTGATTTACAATGTTGTCTTAATTTCTGTTTCTCCGTTTGGATAGAAGTCATCAACCATACAATCAAGTTTGATTTCATTTAAACCTCCTGTTGCACCTGTTACGACAAGTGTGTAGTGATATCTCTTACCCATTGCCCAGGTGCTATTGGGGAAGGGGATATATACCCATGTGCCGACATTCTTTTCGCCAAAGAGAAGAACATCTGTATCTTTGTTTAATGTTGAACCACATCTATTCCAAATGTTCAATTTAACAGCGATACAAGGTGTGCCTTCTGCCGGTGCTGTTGTGCTCACTTTTGTGAAATCTGTCGATTGAAGAGTAGTCTGAGGCAACAAGTACATGGAGTTAACAGTCCAATCTTCAGCTGTTGTTGCTGATAAAGCTACAGTCTGATTCCCTGCCACTTGTGTCATGCCATCAAAGGTGAGTTCGTATGTGTCAAGTGTTGCTTCTTTTACCCATACAGCAGCACCTCCAAAACCTCCGTAAGAAGTTCCGGTGCTATGGTTATTGGTTCCTACTCCGGTTGTACTAGAGGGAAACTTAATTGAAGCACCTTTACCCTTTACATTCATTACTTTTAATGCCGCTACTTCTACTTGTGTTGTGCCATTGCCATTTTTTACAGCAAAATCAAGTTGTGATAGTATATGCTTGAAGTTCAAGGGTATGGTGGTCATCTCGCCACGTGTGCCAACGTAAGCAGCAACACATAAGTCTTCTTGTTCAGCTACATTTGTTGGTACTGAATAACCAACCTGGTAATATTCTTTTGCTGGATCCGTAGGATAAGCATGGGTGAATGAAGCCGTGAATGGATATGAAGGTATTGTGTATGCCCATACTTTAAATGTATTCTCAGAATTTTTAGGTAATTCGTTAGGCCAGCTAATTACACCTGACAATGCTGTCCAGAGATTAAAGTCTTCAGTTGTAAAGGTTTCATTCTTGAAAGCTGCTTTGGTAAAATTGCCGCTTCCGGCTACTGTTTCATAGAACATTGATGCACCGAAGGTCTGCGGTTTGTTGTTGTTGCAGAAGCCATTGGCTGCGCGGGTCAAGGTGTTCGAGAAGACTCCCGAAAAACCTATCTGGTCGCTCTTAGGACGAAGAGCACCTTCTTCATCGTTCGTGCAGCTCGCCAGCATCGCTAACGCTACTGCCCCTAATAGAAGTTTTTTCATAAGTGTCTTTGTTGTTTAGTTAGTAATTTTTTTTATTGGTTATTTCTATTTCGTAGGTTACCCGAATCCCTTTCAGGCTTCTATAACCCATTCTTCAGTATCCCAGTTGCCGACATCGATCGACATGCCTCCGCCATCTCCACTTATCGGATCCGGAAACTCTATGCCATCGATGATGATGTGTACATTCCAGCGATCTTCAGCCTCATCCACCTGCGTAGTCACCACCATCTTATCGTCATCATAGACGAAGTAGTCGGAGGTGATGATCTTCTTCCCATTCTCATCTAATTTCGGTTCGCCGTTCTCGTCAAGCACATAGCGCTTGGCATAGACTATCAGTCGTACTTTGTGCTCTTTGAGGACCGACTCGCAGTTGCCGAAGGTCATGAATGTCCCCTCTACCGTCTTGTCGTCTATCTTCTCGCAGAGGAAGGGGAAGATGGCACTCTGCTCAGAGACACTGCATGATCCCATGTAGATCGCATCGGAGAGTCCTGACAGCGAGGCACACATCCACATCGGCGAGTCGATGTTCACCACATTGGTAAAGGTAACTTTATAGTCGCAAAGCAATTTGTCGGGATAAAGGGTGATCACTTGTTCCCCCTCGATATTCAGCACTTCCGCTTTAAGCTCGGAGCATCCCCACATCCTCTCCATCGGTGCGAAGAGAACCGGTTCGTTGAGGTTGAGCCGATTCAAGAGATTGCGCGAGGCGACTCCATTCACCGGTCGAAGCAAATCGCAGTCATAGTTGAAGATCACATGCTTGTCGAAGTCATCGTAATCACTCTGCTCTGTAGAGTGGGAGTCATTGTTATAGGTGATGATCCGATAGCGACCCACAGGTAGTTTTACTTCGCCACCATCACGCTTCAACTCGTAGCGGTAGGGGTATCCTCCATCTTCGGGATAGAAGAAGATTGACATCCCTTTGGGGTTCGCCTCCGGTGCATTAACCCAATCATAGACCACTCTCACTGACATACGAGCCTCCCCTATATCGTCGAGAGGTATGTGCCGGCATGAAGAAAGCAGTAGCCAGATTGCTCCTATTATAAAGATCAGTCGCTTCATCGGCTCCCTCCTTTCTTCTTTTTCTCATTCACGTTGCCACGACCGATCAGCCATACCAGATTTATACCTACTTTTGTCGGCCCGAAGTAGTGGCGTTGCTTGGTGGCTCGCCACAAGTTGAGCTCTCCTAATGGTTCAAATTTCCAGTATTGGCCACCAACATAACCAACAGCCAAATCAAATTCTATGTTAAGTCGGCGTGCCACGGGAAGTGAGTAGCCATATTCTATACCGGCTCCATACTGACAGCGATCCCAAATCGTGCCCCTCGGCCGTCCACCGATCTCTCCCATACCGCCCCATTCGAAGCAGTAGGTGAAGGCTTGTGCATAGATGCCGAGATGATGCCCCTGCAGGGGCTTTTCTTTCGCTTTCTTACCTATCCACCAGCGAAGTGTCAATTCGCCTCCATAATAGCGCCAGTAGCGATGTTTCTCTTTGTTGCGCCACCATGCATATACCCAGTCGCCCGAGATGCTCAGTTGCTTGCCCAAATAGAACTCTACACCTAAGTTGGGAAGTGCCGCCGCATCATAGAGCATATTCGTGTGAATATCCATATAGAAAGGTTTCTTCGGATCGATCACCGGCTCATATTCCGGTACGTCGAGTGCCAAGGGCATCCCCGTCGGCTCTGCCGTCAGCTCCGGCTGATATGCCCGCAAGGGGGCCTTGCGCAGTCCCTCGAATTTCGGGTTAGGCACTTTCTCATACCATAATTGCACCTCCGAACGGCGTAGCTGCGGGAACAAATTCTTATACATATAGTTGTAGGGACGGGCGCCACGAAGCCTCTTCAGCTTCGCCAATGGATCCTTACCCTCGATGGTCAAACCGCCATAGTCGATGATCTCGCGGATCAAGGCAAGCGTCTCTTCACGATAGGGCACTTTCTCATCCCCCTCGACCAAGGCATAAAGCCCCTGCCAATCACGCCCCAAGAACTCATGGTTCATCTCCGGCGCCGAGATCTCACTCAGCCCCTTGATGCGCTTGAAGAGCGCCGCAGCTCGCTGCTCCGATAGCCAGCGATTGAACTTTACGCTACCCTCCGGTGATGCCGCTCCGATCACTGTCACCCTGACAAGACGGAGTGCCATCGAATCTCGCTTCGACAGTCTTAAGCTGTCGGAGATTCGTGCCAGTGCTTCGCTATTATTACCCACCTTAGGATCGACATCAATTTTACTCTGGCGGAATCTGATCTCCACCGAGTCGCGTATCTCTTCCTTGGCTGCTACTTGCAGCGCCGTGATGGACAGTAATAGCATTGCAACGATATGTCTAAGACTACGTTTCAAAACTATTCGTTCTTTTTTTGTTTGTTATGTTGTTGGTTCATTAGAGGCCTCGTAAGGCGAGCTGGTTTTTCGGTCAGGTGATCGGATTAATGGGTTTCGGTCAGGTGATCGATATTTTGTAGATTTCTGTTGGCCGATCGATATGTGAAATTTTCTTATTTCATCGACATGGATTAATGTGCCTTGCGACCCTCTAAAAATTTATTTTTTAGAAAAAAGTTCGTAAATTTACAAAATAGATTTTAAAAATTACCCCCCCCGATTTTTTTAACATTAATTTAACACAAATGTTAACAAAATTAACAAAATGAGGCGGTATTTTTCACATTTGGGGCGAATTGTTGTTATTCTAAGAGCGCGTTCCTTAAATTTTATTCTTGGTCGATGTAACATTTTTGTTTTTGGTGTGTCTTATAGATAGATGATGATAATTTCGGAGTCTGCTCCCTCTTTCAGAGCGCGCTCTTATGATCATCGATAGAAATTCAATCATCGCGCGATTGAGATAACCAACATATTAATCCTCTAAAACATTACTGTTATGAAGGCTTTTTTTAAACTCCGCATTATTTCGTTGGCTATCCTTGCAACTCTCTGTTGCTCTCAGATGATGGCCGGTCAGCATCACAAAGCTCCCCAACCCGTCTGCTCGGGCGATTGCTCTCATTGTCGTCATTCTTCCTGTGTGAAGGTGGAGCGTGATCATCGTCTCTCGATTCTCCTCTCTTATCTCGACAAGCATAAAGATATCACCGCCAAGAAGTATGCCAAACTCACCAAGCTCTCGGAGAGGGCGGCTCGCGCCGAATTGGATGCTTTCGCCTCCAACCATAACATCCCCGTGCAAGTGGCGTTCAAGAAGAGCAAAAGGGTATATGTAAGAGCTGCATCCTGCTGCGCTCCTCGCCACGATCATCCCAAAAAGCATGATCAGCATCAAAAGCACAATAAGCGCAAACCTCGCAGATAGAGCCCGTTCTTGAACGCGCTTTAAGAATAAAAAGGGGTGTGACCGAAAGGCTCACACCCCTTTTTTTACACCTCGCCGACTCCGATTCGTTGGAAAAAGTGTACCGGATGTAACATCTTTCCCTTGAAAAAGTGTGTCAAATGTAGGATTATTCCCTTGAAAAAGTGTAATAACTTCCAATTATTCGTTGAAAAAAGTGTAACAACTTCCAATTATTCGCTGGAAAAAGTGTAACAACTCTTGCATATTCCCTTGAAAAAGTGTAATTTTGTGCAGTCTTTATTCGATTTTAGTATGCTTAAACGTAAAATAGAGAGCACGTTAGCTCAATGGAAAAATACTCCTCACCGGAAACCGATTGTGATCAAGGGTATCCGTCAGTGCGGTAAAACTTTTATCGTGCGCAAGTTCGCTGAAGATAATTACGAGAATGTAGTATATATTAATTTCATTCTCGATCCCGATAAGATGATCGCTTTTGCCGGAAGCAAGGATGTTGATACGATTATTCTTACTCTGTCTGCTATGATGACGGATTGCCGGTTTGTCGCTGACAAGACTTGCATTATTCTTGATGAGATTCAAGAATGTAAGGAGGCCAGAACGGCATTGAAGGCTTTTCATCTCGATGGCAGATTCGATGTTATTGCCACCGGTTCGCTGTTGGGGGTCAAAGGTTATGGGTCGAAAGAGGATCCCAAAAAAGAAATCTATCCACATAATGTGGCTGCGGTTTCAATCCCTGTCGGTTATGAAACGCTCGTAGAGATGCACCCTTTGGACTTTGAGGAGTTTCTGTGGGCAAATGGCATAAATGATGCTGTGATCGATCATGTCAAGAAGTGTTTTGTCGATGAAGTGCCGGTGGAACCCGGTATTCACAAGGTGATGATGGATCTCCTCTATCGTTATGTCATCGTGGGAGGGTTGCCTAATGTGGTGAATTGCTATTTGGAAACCAAAAATGTCGAACTTATCTATAAATTGCAACGCGATCTTATTGCTGATTATCAAGAGGATATGGTTAAGTATGCTTCCGACTCCGACAAACCTCATATCAGGGAGTGCTTCAATTCTATCCCCAAGCAGTTGGCTAAGGTAAATAAAAAGTTCCAATATTCGGTAGTCAAGAAGGGTGGTAGGGCTTCTCAATATGCCGGTAGTATTCAGTGGCTCGAAGATGCCGGAATTGTCAATAGATGCTACAATACTCAGATCCCTCAATTGCCTTTGGAGGGTAATGCCATTATGGAGTGTTTCAAACTCTACACTGCCGATATCGGCATATTGATGGGTATGCTCAATTTCGGTACTCAAATCGATATCCTCCAGGGTAATTTGCTCGGATATAAGGGGGCTATCTTCGAAAATCTTATGGCGGATTTCCTTTGTAAGTCTGATCAAATGCTGTATTATTTCCAGAAGGATTCCGGTCTGGAAACTGATTTTTTGATCCGTTTTAAGGGTGAGTGTGTCGCTGTCGAGGTCAAGGCTAAGACAGGTAAAACCAAAAGCTTATCGACTATTCTCAAGAATAAGGCGGTCTATCATGTCAATAGTGCGTTCAAACTCGGTCAATATAATGTCGGTCGTGATGGCGAGGTCCTTACATTGCCACTTTATATGGGCTTCTTGATCAAGGATAAGTTGGCAGACAGCATTATCCCCGATATAGATCTATCGCTCCTTGATTCGCTGTCTCATTAGCAGGAGCGTGTACTTGCTTTTTATCGATATTTTTGGTTGCTTCGCTTTTTTGAACTATCTTTGTGTCGTGTTAACCATCAATACAATCTCCTATGCGAATCAAGTTCTTCTCCGGCGCTCTGTCGCTTTTTACCGGACTATCTCTCTTCTCTCTCTCCTCGTTATCCGCCTCGGCGGCTACACCTGCATCCATCTCGTCGCCCAATGGCAACATCAAACTCGAGTTCAAACTCGACAATCTCGGGGCTCCTCTATATTCCATCTCTTATAAGGAGAAAACTCTTGTCGCCGATTCCAAACTCGGCCTCGTCGGCTCGGAAGCGGAGTTCATCTCCGGTTTTTCGATAGCTTCGGTCGATACCACTTCTTCCGATACTTCCTGGACACCCGTCTGGGGCGAGTATGCCTCGGTCCGAGATAACCATCGCGAGTTGGCTGTTCATCTCGTGGCGCCTCATCCCGAACGACTCCTCACCATCCGATTCCGCCTCTTCGATGATGGAGTAGGCTTCAGATATGAACTCCCTGTTCAAGATAAAGTGAATTATCTTACACTTATGGCGGAGAAAACGGAGTTCCGCTTCTGCGATGACCATACCCTCTTCTGCATCCCCGGAGATTATGACACCGATGAGTATCTCTGGTCGGAGACTTCGTTCTCTTCGCTCCCCGAGGCTCTCGCCTCTTATGCCGGGCATAGCGAGGCACAACGTGCCGGTGGTAATACCATCCAGACTCCACTCCTCCTCAAGACAAAGGATCATGTCTATGTCAACCTCCATGAGGCGGCTCTCGTCGGTTATCCGGCGATGCTCTTAGACACGAATACCTCCCGGTTCTCCCTCTCCTCTCACCTCGTGCCCGACCGCCTCGGAGTGGCCGGTTATCTCCAACTCCCGTTCTCCACTCCCTGGCGCACACTCATCATCAGCGATGATGCCCGCGATATCCTCGCCTCCCAACTCATCTATAACCTCAACGAACCTTGCGCCTTCGAAGATACCTCCTGGATCCGCCCGATGAAGTTCGTCGGTGTATGGTGGGAGATGTTCGTCGGACACAAGAAAACATGGGCTTATTCCGACGATTACCGCGCCAAGCCCGGCATCACCGACTACGACAAACTGACCCCAAACGGCCGCCATCCCGCCAACACCGCCAATGTGCTGAAGTATGTCGATTTCGCTGCCGATCATAATATCGACGCTGTTCTCGTCGAGGGGTGGAATCAAGGCTGGGAGGATTGGTGCTCTTTTCGCAAGAATCGCCAGTTCCTCTTCGATGCCCCTTACCCCGATTTCGATGTCGATTCGATCCAACGATATGCCAATAGTCGTGGCGTTAAGATCATTATGCACCATGAGACTGCCGCCAATGCCGCCGATTATGAGCGCCAACTCGACCGCGCTTTCGCCTTTATGAACGATCATGGCTATGATGCCGTCAAGACCGGTTATGTAGGCGCCATCATCCCTCGCAGCGAGCATCACACTTCGCAATGGATGGTAGACCATGTGCTATATGTCGCCGATCAGGCCGCACGCCATCACATCATGGTCGATAGCCACGAGGCTCCTCGTCCCACAGGCCTCTGCCGCACATATCCCAACTGGGTGGCGCAAGAGTCTGCTCGCGGCGGCGAGTTCGAGTCGATGGGTGGTAATCCCCCTTCGCATACTTGTATCCTCCCATTCACCCGCCTCAAGGGTGGCCCGATGGATTATACCCCCGGACTCTTCGAAACGCGTCTCAGCTATTATGGCGAGGGTAAAACTGATCAAGCCGGCACCACAATCGCCCGCCAGCTCGCTCTCTACCTCACCATGCCATCTCCCCTGCAAATGGCATGCGACCTCCCCGAAAATTATCTCCGCTTCCCCGATGCCTTCAAGTTTATCGAGGATGTCCCCGTAGACTGGAAAGACTCAAAATATCTCGAAGCCGAACCGGCACGTTATATCACCGTGGCGCGTCTTGACAAGAACTCCGACGATTGGTATGTAGGCGCCATCACTGACCATAATGCCCGCACCGCCACAATCGATCTCTCCTTCCTGCCTGCCGGTGTCAAGTATGAAGCCACCATCTATGAGGATGCTCCCGATGCCGACTGGAAAGAGAATCCACAAGCCTATCGCATACGTAAAGTCAAGGTGAACTCCCGAACTCGTCTCCGTCAGCACCTCGCCCCCGGAGGAGGTTGCGCCATCCGCATCACCCCCATCTCCAAGTAATCCCACTAAAAAAATACTAAGAGCGCGTTCCCCGGAACGCGCTCTTAGACTGATATTTTATCCTTTGTTATGAAGTTGATTCGTTTTATCAAGGAGTGGACATTGGTCATCTCGATCTTGGTCGGTGTATTGGCTTATTTCGTATTTATCGCCATCCCTTTTCCTCCGGCTGTTCACCATTTCGCCAATCAGACTGTGAGCATAGTTCAGCCTCTCCTCCTCTTCAGTATGCTATTCCTCACTTATTGCCGCATTAATCCTCACGATCTGCGCCTCTGTCGCTGGCATCTTTGGGTTCTCGCACTCCAAGCCGGGTTCTTTATCGCTCTCGCCATAATCTTGATATTCCTCCCTGCCGGTGATCTCCGAATCATCCTCGAGGGTGCAATGCTTTGCCTGATTTGCCCTACTGCCACTGCCGGAGCTGTGATCACCGGACGCCTCGGTGGAAATATCAATAATATCACCACCTATACCATCTTGATCAATATTCTGGTTTCGATCCTGATTCCTACGTTCGTGCCATTCGTGCATCCCAATCCCGAATTGGGTTTCGTCAATTCCTCTCTACTGATCCTCGGTAAGGTGTTCCCCCTCTTGCTCCTCCCTCTGATTTCGGCTTTCCTCTTGCGGTTCATATCCCCCTCTCTTACCGAAAAATTTGCCAAGCGCTCTGACCTCTCTTTCTATCTCTGGGCTGTAGCTCTCGCCCTGGCGATTACCGTCACCACTCGCAGCATCATGCATGCCGACCTCAAGCTCTCCACCGAGCTCTGGCTTGTCGTCGTCTCTCTCATTAGTTGCGCCCTGCAGTTTTGGCTCGGAAGAAAGATCGGCGACCGCTACAACGACACCATAACCGCCGGTCAAGCATTCGGCCAAAAGAACACCGTACTCGCCATCTGGATGGGATACACCTTCTTCACCCCCATCACTTCGATTGTCGGTGGCTTCTACAGCATCTGGCACAACATAGTGAACTCATACCAACTATACCGCCACGAACACACCTAAATTTTGCAATCTCAAGATTTAGAGCACGCTCTTAATCTTACTTAGGCACTATCAAAGAAAGTCCTGCTGAAAGCGAGGAACGCCTTTCCCAATTTGGATTGTAAAAGAATTGCTTTTTTCGTTTTATTTGTCTAAATTTGTATCTTGATGCGTTCGCATCTTCCCTTTCTCCCTTTTATTAGCTTTTTACAACGATTTTATACACTCTACCTATGGCTGAAGTCAATAACAACACCCCCTCTCCCTCTTCTGATAATAAAAAAATTGTGCTTAGCGGCATCCGTGCCACCGGCAATCTCCACCTCGGCAATTATTTCGGCGCCCTCTCAAAGTTCGTCAGAATGCAAGATGACTATGATTGCCGCTATTTCGTCGCTGACCTCCACGCTCTTACAACTCACCCCGATCCTACAATGCTCCACGAGAATGTGAAGCAGATCCTCGCTGAGTACCTCGCCGCAGGCCTCGACCCCGAAAAGAATATAATTTATGTCCAAAGTGATATACCCGAGATCTCCGAACTTTACCTCCTGATGAATATGCATGTCGGCATCGGTGAACTAATGCGCACAGCCTCTTTCAAGGATAAGGCTCGCAAGGCGCTCGGCATCTCCGCCCCCGACAATGACAACGATGAGGAGGGTATCGAACGCCAGATCATCGGCAACCAAACCAACCAGCGCGTCAACGCCGGCCTCCTCACTTATCCTACGCTCATGGCTGTCGATATCCTTATACATCACGCCGACCTCGTGCCCGTAGGTAAGGACCAGGAACAGCACCTCGAACTTACTCGCCGCTTCGCCCGCCGTTTCAATTCTTTCTACAAAACTCAATATTTCGGCGAACCGGTCAATTTCAATTTCGGGTCTCAGGCTGTCAAAGTCCCCGGTCTCGATGGTTCCGGCAAGATGGGCAAGAGCGAGGGTAATTGCATTTACCTGATCGACGATGAGAAGACCCTCCGCAAGAAGGTGATGCGCGCCGTCACCGACGAAGGCCCCAAGGTGCCCAACCAGGAAGTCAGCGAACCGATCCGCAACCTCTTCACTCTCATGGAGCTCGTCTCTACACCCGACACTCTCGAACATTTCAAACAGGCTTATGCAGACTGCTCCATAAGATATGGCGACCTCAAAAAGCAACTCGCCGAGGATATCCTCAAGGTTACTCTCCCCATCCGCGAGCGTATCCTCGATATCCGCGATAATGAGGAATACCTCTCCAAGGTGGTGAGAAGTGGCGCCGATCGTGCTCGCGAAGTCGCTGCAAAGACACTCGCCGATGTCCGCCGTATCATGGGTATTCGCAAGTTCTAATTACGCTGAATTATTCTCTTTTACAAGCTCTAACAGCGCTGCCTGATGGTCTTAAACTGGATCTGGATCTCGTTCCTCGTCATCGCTTTCCTGATGGCGTTGGGTCGCACCATATTTGGAGGAGATTTCCAAGTGTGGAGCGACGTGATGAATGCCTCGTTCGACCAGGCCACATTCGCTTTCGAGATCTCTTTGGGTCTTACCGGTATCCTGACTCTCTGGATGGGGATCATGAAGATCGGCGAACGTGGCGGTGTCATCGAGTTCTTCGGACGCCTTATCTCCCCTTTCTTCTCCCGCCTCTTCCCCGGTATACCCAAGGGGCATCCCGCCATGGGTGCCATCTTTATGAACATTTCCGCCAATATGCTCGGGCTCGATAATGCCGCTACTCCTATGGGGCTCAAGGCTATGCAGGAGATGCAAACCCTAAACCCCAAGAAGGATACCGCCACCGACGCCATGATCATGTTCCTGGTGCTCAATAGTTCGGGTCTATGTCTTATCCCGATCAGCATCATGATGTATCGGGCGCAGGGGGGTGCCGCTAACCCCACAGATGTCTTTATCCCGATTCTTATTGCCACGTCGGTTGCCACTTTGGTCGGCTTGACTGCCCTCTGCATCCGCCAGCATATCCGCATGGATCGCGTCATCTTGTCGTGGCTCCTCGGCATCGCCCTCTTCGTGGCGGGTGTCACTTGGTTCTTCGCATCCCTCCCTGCCAATAAGGTGCAGGTATATAGCACTTTCGCAGCTAATATTATCCTCTTCTCGGTGATCATAGCATTCCTTATCGCCGGCATTCGCCGCCATCTCCGCGTGTATGATGTCTTCATCGAGGGGGCGAAGGAGGGCTTTAAGACCGCTGTGATGATCATACCTTATTTAGTGGCTATCTTGGTGGCTATCGGTATGTTCCGTGCCTCCGGTGCCCTCGATGTCTTCACCGGCTGGGTGGAGGGTCTCGTCGGCTGGATGGGCTTCGACACGCAGTGGGTAGGGGCTCTCCCCACCATGCTTATGAAGCCGCTGAGCGGTAGTGGCAGTTGTGCCATGATGCTCGACGTAATGAAGGCCAACGGTGCTGATGCTTTTGTCAGCAAACTCGCAGCCTGCGTCCGCGGCTCCACCGACACCACTTTCTATATCCTCGCCGTCTATTTCGGCTCGGTCGGCGTCTCCAAGACTCGTTATGCCGCCGGTTACGCCCTCTTCGCCGATATCGTCGGCGCAATAGCCGCCATCGTCGTGGCTTATTGGTTTTTCGTCTGAATTTTTTATCATACCATCCTAATATCTCAATACAGTGAAATCGATCAGAGAATTATATCGTATCGGCACAGGCCCCTCCTCTTCCCACACTATGGGCCCTCGCAAGGCTGCCGAAATGTTTCTCGAAAATAATGTTGGTGCCAAGGCTTTCGAAGTGACTCTTTATGGCAGTCTTGCCGCCACCGGCAAGGGACACATGACCGACACGGCTATCATCGATGTGCTCTCTCGTGCCAATGTGCCTGTGAACATCGTCTGGAAACCTGACATTTTCCTTCCCTACCATCCCAATGGGATGAAGTTCACTACTCTCAATTCTGTAGGATTCCCCGAAACAGAGTGGGTGGTTTATTCCGTGGGCGGCGGCGCTCTGGAATATGAAGGAATGGAGCATGCCGGAAGCGGCGAGATCTACGATATGAATTCGATGACCGAGATCAAGGAGTATTGCAATCGCACCGGTTATAGCTATTGGGAGTATGTGGAGCATTGTGAGGGTGTCGGCATATACGATTACCTCGATGAAGTCTGGGAGGCTATGAAAGCCGCTGTGGAACGTGGCATCAACCGAGATGGTCGTCTCCCCGGCCCGCTGAATCTCAAACGCAAGGCTCTCAATTATTTCGTACGTGCCGGTGGCTATCGCGATAACCTCAAGAGCCGTGGTTTGGTCTTCGCTTATGCCCTGGCGGTCAGCGAGGAGAATGCTTCGGGTGGAGTCATCGTTACGGCTCCTACTTGTGGATCGAGTGGGGTAGTGCCGGGTGTGCTCTATCATCTCTGGAAGAGCCGCAATTTCCCTAAGCAGCAGATGCTTCATGCTCTCGCCACTGCCGGTCTCATCGGCAATGTCGTCAAGCATAATGCCAGTATATCGGGTGCTGATGTCGGCTGTCAGGGTGAGGTCGGTGTCGCTTGCGCCATGGCTGCCGCTGCCGCAAGCCAACTCTTCGGAGGTAGCCCCGCTCAAATCGAGTATGCTGCCGAAATGGGTCTCGAACATCACCTCGGCATGACCTGCGACCCCGTCTGCGGTCTCGTACAGATCCCCTGTATCGAACGTAACGCATACGCCGCCGCACGTGCCCTCGACGCAAATATATATGCCAGCTTCACCGATGGTGTCCACCGTGTCAGCTTCGACAAACTCGTCAAGGTGATGAAAGAAACAGGCCACGATCTCCCCTCCCTATACAAAGAAACAGGCACCGGAGGCCTCGCCAAAGACTACGAACAAATGTAACGCACTCTAATTACCGCCTCATCGAGCACCAATGGGACTAATACGGATCTATTCTATGCGTTGTAGACTTCGCGCTTGAGCTCGATTAGGTCGCTTTCGCTCTCTATATCTACTTCGCCGTGGGTCATCAGCAGCAATTCCAATCCCTCTTGTTCCGGACTGTAGGGGGGCTGGATGTAGCGGATGTCGCTGCGTAATTTGTAGCCGTTGCGCTCGTAGAAGCCGATGCGCCGACGCGCCTCTTCACTCTCCGGCTTCTCTACCTCGATCAGAATCCGACTGTCGATGTTGTCGCGTACATACCCCAACATTTCGCTCCCAAGTCGCCGCCCTCGCTCTGACGGGTCGATGGCAAAGTGCTCTATGTAGCAGTAGCGCTCGAACTGCCAATAGCTGATAAAACCAAGTAGCCGATCCTCTTCATTCAGCGCAAGAATGTGAAACTTCCCTCGCTTCGCTGACATGAAACGTCGCAACTCCCCCTCATCTGCATATAGCCTCCTCTCATCTATCGGAAAGGACTCATTATATATTCGCAGAAAGTCTGCCAGCTGACTCTCTCTGATCTCTTGATATGTGATGGCTCGATTATGGCTCATTGCGTCGCGCTTTTCGGTTGTTCTGTATCTTGATCCAGGTCACTGTACCACTACATAGAGTGGTAACTACGTTGGTAAGCAATAAGGGTATGTTGCCTGTCAAGGCTCCCTGAACTGCAAAACAAAACGAGCCGATACCCATCGACAAAAAAGTAGGCATGGCTATCCCATCCGTGTTGCGTGTGCGGATGGTGTGGATGGCTTGGGGCATGTAGCCGCAGAGCATCCCGATTGTGGCAATATAGCCGAATATGTTGCTAAGTAGTTCGATGTTCATTTTTTTCTCTTTTTGATTGTTAATCTATCTGTTTGCCCTAAAGAGGGTAATCTTATAACGTGTTTTCTTGACATCTATTGCATGGCACCTATATTGCACTTCTTTTTTATTTTCTTTATCGTAATAGGGGAGTGCTTTTCGTAATAGGGGAGTGCTTCTAAAAAAAAGGTGGCGGGTCACCTCCCGGAGGAGGCGACCCGCATACGATGTCGGTTAGATGATCCTCTCTTAGAGTTCGAGGGGTGTATATTCGAGGTCGAAGGCTTCTGCCACTGCCTTGAAAGTGATCTTGCCATCCACCACGTTGACACCATTGGCCAGGCCTTTGTCGCGACGACAAGCCTCTTGCCAGCCGAGGTCAGCGATTCGAACAGCGTAGGGCATGGTGGCGTTGGTCAGAGCCATAGTCGAGGTGTAGGGCACGGCTCCCGGGATGTTGGCTACGGCATATTGCACCACGCCATCCACCATATAGGTCGGCTCGGAGTGGGTCGTCGGGTGTGTAGTCTCGAAACATCCACCCTGGTCCACTGCCACGTCTACCATCACCGATCCGGGACGAAGCAATTTCACCATGTCGGCAGTAATCAGGTGTGGGGTCTTGGCTCCGGGCACGAGCACCGATCCGATCACCAAGTCGGTCGTCGGCAATTCTTGCTCGATATTGTGGCGTGAGGAGTAGAGGGTCTTCACATTCTTCGGCATCACTTCCGCGCAGTGTCTCAACACGTTGAGGTTGACATCGGTGATGGTGACTTCAGCTCCAAGTCCGGCTGCCATCAGCGCTGCATTGCGCCCTACCACGCCGGCGCCAAGCACCAACACGCGAGCTGGCTTTACCCCCGGCACTCCTCCCATCAGGATGCCGCGACCTCCCTGGGGCTTCTCCAAGAAGCGTGCTCCCTCTTGGATCGACATACGACCCGCTACTTCACTCATCGGTATTAGCAACGGCAGTCGGTTCTCACGGTCGGTAACAGTCTCGTAGGCGATGCAAGTAGCGCCGCTCTCGAGCATGGCATCCAGCAATTCGCGCTCTGAGGCAAAGTGGAAGTAGGTGAACAGCAATTGTCCTTTGCGGATTAGCTTATATTCCGGGGCAATCGGCTCCTTTACTTTAATGATCATGTCGGCTTCAGCATAAACATCTTCGATGGTAGGGAGAATAGTGGCACCCGCCGCTATATACTCATCGTCGGCAAAGCCGCTCCCTTCGCCCGCTGTGTGCTGCACGTAGAGACTATGGCCATGTGCCACGAGTTCCTTGACTCCGGCAGGGGTGGCTCCAACTCGATTCTCGTTGTTCTTGATCTCTTTTGGAATTCCGATTTTCATAATGCGTTTAATTTAGTTTTTGATGGTATTTCTTGCGGAAAGCAATAAATGCAACCTACACTTTTTTGCCCCCTTTTTTTTCTCGCCGCCAATTTACAAATTTTGCAAAAAAAATAAACACTTTTTTTATATGTTTTTGAACATAATCCCCATTTTTTTGACCCCAACCGATTCTCCCGTTTTGACTCCAAATTATCAAAAATCAATTTTTGCCCCGACTTTCATTCCAAACAGGCAATATATCGCCCCGACTTTCGTCCAATATTGCCTATTTTTTGCCCCGACTTTCCTCTGCTCCTCCCTGTATCTGGTAAGTATAGAGGTCGCTTTTTGCGGGTTTTACTTTTTTTTACTAACTTTGTGGGTATTTTTGAACTTTTTGACTTATGAATGATTTAGCTACCATATATAATCCTAAAGATGTTGAGGATAAGTGGTATGAGTATTGGGTGAATCATGGTCTTTTCCATTCCACCCCCGATGATCGTGAACCTTATACCGTAGTGATTCCACCCCCTAATGTCACCGGCGTGCTCCACATGGGCCACATGCTGAATAATACTATTCAGGATATACTGGTGCGTCGTGCCCGTATGACCGGCAAGAACGCTTGCTGGGTTCCCGGCACCGACCATGCTGCCATCTCTACCGAGGCTAAAGTCGTGGCTAAGCTCGCCAAGGAGGGTATCGATAAGCATTCCCTTACTCGTGAGGAGTTCCTCACCCACGCCTGGGATTGGACCAATAAGTATGGAGGTATCATCCTCCAGCAACTCCGTAAGCTCGGAGCCTCTTGCGACTGGGATCGCACTGCCTTCACCATGGATGAGACTCGCTCTGCTTCCGTAATCCGCGTCTTCTGCGACCTCTACAATAAGGGACTGATCTATCGCGGCGTCCGTATGGTCAACTGGGACCCCAAGGCCCTCACTGCCCTCTCCGATGAGGAGGTGATCTATAAGGAGGAACAAAGCAAACTCTTCTATCTTCGCTATAAGGTGGAGGATGATGATCGTTATATCATCGTCGCTACTACTCGCCCCGAAACTATCCTGGGCGATACCGCCGTGTGTGTCAACCCCAACGACCCCCGATATTCATGGCTCAAGGGAAAGCGTGTCATCGTGCCTCTCGTAGGTCGCGCCGTGCCTATCATCATGGATGAGTATGTCGAAATGGAGTTCGGTACCGGTTGCCTCAAGGTGACTCCCGCTCATGACGTCAATGACTATATGCTCGGCGATAAATATAACCTCCCATCTATCGATATCTTCAACGATGATGGCACCATCTCCGAAGCCGGCGGCATGTATGTCGGCATGGATCGCTTCGATGTCCGCAAGAAGATCATGGAAGATCTCGCCACTGCCGACCTCATAGAGAAGGTCGAAGATTATGTCAACAAGGTGGGTCACTCGGAGCGCACCGACGTCGTGATCGAACCGAAACTCTCTATGCAATGGTTCGTCAAGATGGAGTCTCTCGCCCGCCCTGCCCTCAAGGCTGTCGAGGATGACGAGATCGCTTACGTCCCTGCCAAGTTCAAAAATATCTATCGCCACTGGATGACCAATATTAAGGATTGGTGTATCTCGCGCCAGCTCTGGTGGGGACACCGGATCCCGGCTTATTACCTCCCCGATGGCGGTTATGTCGTGGCTGAAAATGATCAAAAGGCTCTCGAACTCGCCATCGAGAAGAGTGGCAACCGCGATCTCACCATTGCCGACCTCCGTCGCGATGAGGATTGCCTCGATACCTGGTTCTCTTCGTGGCTTTGGCCCCTCTCCCTATTCAACGGCATCCTCGATCCCGACAATGAGGAGTTCAAGTATTATTATCCCACTTCCGATCTTGTTACAGCCCCCGATATCATATTCTTCTGGGTGGCGCGTATGATCATGGCGGGCTATGAGTTCGCCGGCAAGATGCCTTTCCGAAATGTCTATTTCACCGGTATCGTGCGCGATAAGTTGGGCAGAAAGATGTCGAAATCGCTCGGCAATTCCCCCGACCCCCTCGAACTGATCGATAAGTTTGGCGCCGATGGTGTCCGCATGGGTATCATGCTCGCAGCTCCCGCCGGCCACGATATTATCTACGACGATACCCTCTGCGAGCAGGGCCGCAATTTCTGCAATAAGATATGGAACTCTTTCCGCCTTATCAAGGGGTGGGAAGTCGCCGATATCCCGCAGCCCGAGTCGGCTCGCCTAGGCGTCGAATGGTTTGACGCCAAAATCCAACAGACCATGGCTGAGATGGACGACCTGATGAGCAAGTTTCGCATCTCTGAGGCTCTGATGGCTGTCTACCGCCTATTCTGGGATGAGTTCTCTTCTTGGCTACTCGAGGTGGTTAAACCGGCTTACGGCTCGCCTATCGACCGCGCCACTTACGATGCTACGATCCGTTTCTTCGATTCGTTGCTCCGTCTGCTCCATCCCTTTATGCCCTTCATCACCGAGGAACTCTGGCAGCACCTCGCCGAGCGCAAGGATGGCGAAAGCATCATGTATGCCCAGCTTCCCAAGTGGGGCGAGTATGACGAAGGGCTCATCGCCGCCTTCGAACATGTCAAGGAGGTGGTGGCCGGCATCCGCACTGTCCGCAAACAGAAACAATTGCCTCAGCGCGAAGCCCTCGAACTCAATGTCGGCCGTCAGCACGACCATGCCCTTGATGCCGTCATTACTAAGATGGGCAATATCTCCGACATCGTCGAAGTGGATGAGAAGAGTGCCACTGCCGCCGGATTCATCGTCGGCAAGGTGGAATACTCCGTGCCTCTCGCCAATAAGGTAAATGTCGAAGAAGAAATCGCCAAACTCAATAAGGACCTCGAATACTACACCAAGTTCCTCGCCGGAGTCGAGAAAAAGCTCGCAAACGAGCGATTTGTCGCCAACGCCCCGGAGGCTGTGGTTGCCATCGAACGAAAGAAGAAGTCGGATGCCGAAGAGAAGCTCGCCACTATCCGAGCTGCCCTCGCCGCATTCTCCAAGTAATCATTCGAACCATATAGATCGCAAATCGATTCTATAAAAGAACCCTAAAAAACGAGGAGCTGTGTCTTTTAGCAAATGATACAGCTCCTCGTTTTTTAGGGTTATGTGAAGTTCGAAAATTTAACGAGGAAATTTAAGGAACGCGCTCTTAGAGTGCGAGCATCTCGTTTTGGGCGTTCAGGTCTTCGAGGTAGTGGGCGCGGTCTTCTTCTACCATCTTGTCAAATTCACGGGCATAGTCGGCGATGACTTCCGGTGTCCGACGCCATGGCTCCGGGATGCGCGAGTCGATCCATTGCTTTTCTTGGTCGTAATAGCTGTCGTAGGCCTCGCTGAAGATCCCTTCGATCTCTTCGAGCGTTGTCGCCTCAAGTGCACGCTGCAATGTGGGGCGCGGCATCGGTAATCCCGCGATATCAACCCATTCATATACTTCGGCTACAGATTGAACATCAATATTCTCCACGCTCTCTCCGCTCTCTCCGCTCTCTCCTCCTCCTTCCTTCACACTCCACTCGATCTCATGGAGCGATAGGTATTTGTAGATGGCAAGTTTATAGAGATTGCGAGCCCGCTCCAAGGAGGCCCGAGTGAATTTCATCCCTCGATAGCGGATATAATGATCGTCGTCTGCCGGCCGCTGCAAGAGCTTCTCGATAACTTCCGACGAGGTCAGCATCTTGTCGATAGTAGTCGGATTCAGCACGTCGAAGATGATGCGATCGTGTAGGGGCATATAGCGCTTCTGCCGACGGTCGCGGCTGGGCCATTTCTTCTCATCTCGCAGCAGTCCGCAACTACGCAACATCACCCCCGGCACCACCACCGTAGCCCCCTTCTCATCGCCAAAGAGATAGGAGAAGGGAAATTCCGAAGAGTCGGGATGGGTCTTATGTTGCCCCATTAGCAGCGAGAAGGCTCCGATCTTCGCTCCAAGCATCAGGTAGGATGCCGAACTGGTCTTGACGCCTCGCTCCAAGAGTCCCCAGTGCACCGGTCCTAACTTATACATGTGGTTGCTCTGGTTAGTGCCGCTGCCGGCATTCATGAAAGAGGTCTGACAACCGATCAGCAGCGACGATTTGTGCATACTCACCGTGTAGGGCCCGGCGAAGAGGGCACATGCCTCCCCATTCTCCAATGTGGTGTTGGCGAAGATCAGCGAGTCGTGGGCAGAGAATCCCTTCTCCACACTTGCCCCCTGCCCGATATAGCAATTACGGATGATCGCAGCAGAGTCTACCCTCCCATCTTCGATGATAAACCCCTCTGCATCAACGTTATTGCCAACGTATGCCATGCACTTGCCAGGCGCGGCATTGTTGATGATCATCCCGGTGTGGAGCGATTTCGCCCCCTCGACTCTCACTTCGTCGCCGATGATCACGTTCACGATCTGTCCGCAGTTGATCACCACCGAGTTGTTGCCAATCTTATGCAGCGGCTGCCGGGTGTCAAGATTTGCCTCTATGACTGGCTTGAAATGACGCTCGTTCCATTTAGGCATCCGTGCCATCAACAGTGCTGTCTGCGCACTCAGCCCGGGATAGATGGTCACCGGACGTGACCCCGACTCGTCGAGCACATTCACCTCCAGGCCAAGTCCGCAGAGTGATTCCGGCTCGAACTCAATCAGGGCGGTGTTGCAGATTCGTGCCCCATCGCCGATGATACACTCCTTGATGTGCATGCCGATGTTGCGTATCTCCACATAGTTGCCCACAACACAATTCTCTAAGCAGGCATCTTCGATACAGCCTCCACTTTCGCCCCCAAGGGCGCCAAGTGACACCGCTCCCACGAACTTTACATTGCGCACTCGCGACAAGTCGGTGGCATCACACACGCGTATGCCACTCCAGTCGGGAGAGTAACATCCATGACTCTCCAATTCCTGCCGCTCCCACCACTCTATGGGGCGTCTGCGTTCATCTTTCCCTTCCATATCCTTTATATGTTCTTGACTCAGGATTGTTACTTTTTTGTTGGCCAGACGGTGACCCTGTTTCCCATTATCCGTCGATAGGGTAGTGGCTCATTATCCCTCGCCATTCTCATCATATATCTGATAGAGAAAGTCGTTGTAGGGGAATCGAGCCGTGTGGATCTCTTTCGCCTTCTGATATAATAACGCTTTTAATTTCTCAATATTGAGTCGCTCTTTGGCGGAGATGAATACACAGTTGTTTTCCATCTTAGCCATCCACATCTTCTCGAACTCTTCCAGCGATATATTGTCGCGAGTGCGTGGTGTCAGATCGTCGGGATCTTTGGGCGTATAGCTGAAGGCATCGATCTTGTTGAACACCATGATCATCGGCTTATTCCCCGAGTCGCATACTTCGCTCAGGGTCTTGTTCACCACTTCGACCTGCTCTTCAAAGTTGTGATGACTTACATCCACCACATGCACCAACACATCAGCCTCCCTCACCTCGTCGAGTGTCGATTTGAATGACTCCACAAGATGGGAGGGGAGTTTGCGGATAAATCCTACGGTGTCTGACAGCAGGAAGGGGAGATTCTCGATCACTACCTTACGCACCGTGGTGTCGAGCGTGGCGAAGAGCTTGTTCTCGGCGAAGACCTCGCTCTTGCTCAGCAGGTTCATCAGCGTAGACTTGCCGACATTGGTATATCCCACCAATGCCACGCGGGTCAGCTTGCCGCGATTCTTGCGCTGCACCACCTTCTGCTTGTCGATAGCCACCAGCTCCTCTTTGAGGCGAGAGATCTTGTCGAGGATGATACGACGGTCGGTCTCAATCTGGGTCTCTCCCGGTCCGCGCATACCGATACCACCTCGCTGGCGCTCCAAGTGGGTCCACATGCGGGTGAGTCGTGGCAACAGATATTGATATTGTGCCAACTCCACCTGCGTGCGGGCAGTCGCGGTCTGGGCTCGCTTGGCGAAGATGTCCAATATCAGACTCGTGCGATCCAGGATCTTCACCTTGAGTTCTTTCTCGATGTTTGCCACCTGCTTCGAACTCAATTCGTCGTCGAAGATCACAAGTCCGATCTCGTTGTCTTCCACATATTGGCGGATCTCTTCGAGCTTACCCGTGCCCACGTAGGTGCGAGGATTCGGATATTCGATCTTCTGCGTGAAGCGCGCCATTGGCTCCGCTCCCGCTGTCTCCGCCAAGAAGGCGAGTTCGTCGAGATATTCCGCGGTCTTCGCCTCGTTCTGCTCGCGGGTAGTCAGACCCACCAGCACCGTCTTTTCGTTCTCTTCTTTATTGATTATGTTATCTTCTATCATCTTTTAGGTTAATACATCCTATCCGTTTATGTCGTTATACTACATAAGGGACTGTGCCATTCGTTTCCTCTTTGACACAGCCCCTTATTGATGGTTTATTCCTATATTATTTCTTCACTTGTATTATTTCTTCACCTTGTTGTAGCGGGCATTAAGTCCCTCCACCACTTCGTTGGTGATATCAAGTTCAGGATTGATATAGAGTGTGGCTGCCTTGAAGAGGATGGCGTCATAGCCTCTGGTCTTGTTATATTCCTTGATGAAGGCATTGATCGAGTCGTTGATACATTTCTGTGCCTGATCTGCCGCCTGCGCTATGTTGTTCTGCAAATTCTGTATGCTGCGCTGTGCATCATTCTGCATCGATATGTATTTCTGTTCATCTTGCTTGTATGATGCCTCCGACAGATACCCGTTGTTCTGCCTCTTGTTCTGGACGCTGGTGGCAAAGTTCTGTATCTTGGTCTGATGCTGCTTCATCTGGCTCTCTAAGTTGTTCTGGAGTCGGAGCATCTCTTCGTTATAGTCTTTCGCTAAGTTATAGCGGCTCAAGATGGTGTCGAGATCCACATAACGATAGTTTGGGAGGTTGCTTGACGATTTGCCGGCTTCGGTCTTTGCCTTGGCGGGAGCCGCATCTTTCTTCTCTGTGTCATTGCATGAAAGCATGGTGGCTGCCGAGAGGGCAACGATCGCTATCATCGCAACGTTACGGGTGATTTTCTTCATTTTATGATTTTGTTTTGTTATTTTTCTCTCTGTTTGACCTGATGATGGTGCCCACAACTATGCCGCCGCGACCCCCGTAGCCCTCCGAAATACATCAGCGCTATCGAGAGCCCCACAAGTAGTGTTATCAATATCGTTAATTTCATGTCGCGATACTATTTTGGTGGCTGTTATGGATAGACCATTCCACGTTTTATCCGCAAATTTAGTGATTTTTTCTTAATTCATAACGTTATATGCAAATATTTTGTTAACTTTGGAGGATTTGTGAGACGTCGAGTTGGTTTTTACCCCCTCTCGGACCACTTTTTCGTGGCTCTTTCGCATCCCCTTGCGATAGCCCCTTTGTGTGTTAATCCCTAAATCATTAAATATTATGGAAGTTAAAGACCTTAAACCTGAATTAATTTGGAAGTGTTTCGATGAAGTAACCAAAGTCCCTCGTCCTTCACGCCATGAAGAAAAAATCAGAGCGTTCCTCCTCAAGTTTGCCGCCGACCATGGCGTTGAGGCTAAGACCGACGCTGTGGGCAATGTCGTAATGCGTCGCCCCGCCACTCCCGGATATGAGAATGCTCCCGTCGTTGTGCTCCAAGGTCACATGGATATGGTGGCTGAGAAGAACAATGATGTCAATCATGACTTTATGAACGATCCTATCGATACTTATATCGATGGCGATTGGGTGAAGGCCCGCGGCACTACTCTGGGTGCTGACAATGGTATCGGCATCGCTGCTGCTATGGCTGCTATGATCGATCCCGACTTGATCCATGGCCCTCTCGAAGCTCTCTTTACCGTCAATGAGGAAATCGGCCTCGAAGGCGCTGAAAACCTCGGCGAGGGTATGATCACAGGATCTATCCTCCTCAATATGGACTCTGAGGATGATGGAGAGATCTTCGTGGGTTGCGCCGGCGGTATCGACACTACTGCCGATTTCGAGTATCAACGCAGCTTCTCCCCCGAAAATTTCGTATATATGCGCGTTGCTGTCAAGGGGCTCCTCGGCGGCCACTCCGGATCTGATATCAACCTCGGCCGAGCCAACGCCAATAAGATCATCGCTCGATTCATCTGGGAGTGCTCGCAGAAGTGGGATATCACCGTGGCTGAAATCTCCGGCGGTAACCTCCGTAATGCTATCCCCCGAGAGGCAAGCGCTCTCTTCGGGGTCCATAGCGACCATAGCGAGGACCTCAAGGCTTACCTCCAGAAGTATTATGAGGATATCAAGAATGAGTTCAAGGGTGTCGAACCTGCGATGGAGTTCACCATCGAAGCTTGCGACCGTCCCGAGTATTGCATGGATTCCCGCACCTCGCTCGCTCTGATCCGCGCCATCTATTCCGCACCTCACGGTGTATACTCTATGAGCCGCGACCTCGAAGGCCTCGTCGAAACTTCGACCAACCTCGCCGCTGTCAAGATGACCGATAATAACATCGTGAGAATCACCACCTCTCAGCGCTCTTCAGTAGAAAGCCGCAAGGAGGATATCGCCGGTCAGGTTGAAGCTCATTTCCAACTCGCCGGTGCCAAGGTGTCGCATAGCGACGGCTATCCCGGTTGGGCTCCCAACATGGAGTCGCCCATCATGAAGATCGCTGCTGACGCCTACGAAGAACTCTTCGGCGTTAAGCCCGCCATCAAGGCTATCCACGCCGGCCTCGAGTGCGGACTCTTCCTCACCAAGAATCCTCACCTCGATATGGTAAGCTTCGGCCCAACCATGACCGGTGTCCACTCTCCCGATGAGAAACTTTATATCCCCACTGTCGATAAGTTCTGGCAACATCTCACCCGTATCCTCGAAAAAGTAGCTAAAGCATGAAATTTCCCGCAATACTCCTCCTGCCCTCGCTCGTGGGGACAGGAGTAGCTTGCGGTCAGTCTGACAATAGCAAAATTTCTTCTTCGCCTGACTCGATGCCGCAAGCCCCGACGGATTCCATCTCTCTTTCCGTCGCCCCGCTCCCGTTCGATTCGATCGCTAAAGATTATATAGCGATCGATTCCATCCCCGATGCCGATAAGGAGTCTCGTTATGAAAGCCTCTCGGAAGAGGATTTCGAAATCGTGGCACGTCAACTCGATGTCGAGGTCGCTACCATTAAGGCTGTCGTCCAGGTCGAAGCCGGTAAGGCTATGAAGGGATTCCTCGCCCCGGGGGTGCCTATCGTTAATTTCGACCCTTCGATGTATCGCTCTTACGCTCATAAGGCCAAAAATAAAAAGGGCGACCCTAATGCCAAGGTGCCACAGGGTCTCTCCGGTTATGGCCTCCGTGAGTGGCAACAACTCGTGGCGCATCGTAAGAAAAATTGCGACGGCGCTAATATGGGCACTTTCTGGGGTATGTTCCAGATCGGTGGATTCAATTATAAGATTTGCGGCTGCGAGTCGGTTGACGAGTTCGTCGATCTGATGTCTCAGTCGGAGTTCGCTCAACTCGAACTCTTCGCCCGACTTATAGTCAACACAGGTATGATCAAGGATCTGAAAGCCAAGAATTGGGCAGGCTTTGCCCACCGATATAATGGCCCAAGCTATAAGCGGCGCGGTTATCACACCAAGATGGCTGCCGCCTATCAGAAGTTTAAGAATCAAATGAAGAAGTAATTTTTTTCCATTATTTTCAAAAACACATTTTTCCTCCTTATTATATATATGAAGATTTCTGATCTTAATCCTAAAGTAGTGTGGAGCATTTTCGAGGAGATCACTCAGGTGCCCCGCCCGACACATCATCTCGACAAGATGAAGGCTTTCCTCGTAGATTGGGCTAAACGCCATAATCTCGAAGTCGACACCGATGAGGTGGGCAATGTAGTGATGAGAGCTCCCGCCACTCCCGGTCATGAGGATGCTCCTACGATCATCCTCCAGGGTCACCAGGATATGGTGGCTGAGAAGAATCCCGATGTGGAGCATGATTTCCTCAATGATCCGATTCAGGCATACGTCGATGGCGAGTGGGTAAGAGCTCGCGGCACTACCTTAGGTGGCGATAACGGTTTGGGATGCGCCACTGCCATGGCGGCGCTGATCGATCCCGACTTGGTGCATGGCCCTCTCGAGGCTCTTCTTACTGTCGATGAGGAGCAGGGCCTTATCGGCGCTAATGGCATCCAAAAGGACTTCGTCAAGGGCAAAATCCTCCTCAATCTCGATTCGGAGGAGATGGGCTCGCTCGTGATCGGTTGCGCCGGAGGTAAGGTGACACTCTGCTCGCTGCCTCTCAATTATGTGGTTGCTCCCGCTGATGCCGCTTGGTTCGATGTATCTCTCGCCGGCCTCCGTGGCGGTCACTCCGGCATGGATATCGGTCTGGGTCTCGCCAATGCCAATGGCCAGTTGGCGCGATTCTTGTGGCAAACCAATCAGTCGATACCCTTGAAGCTCGCTGATCTCTCCGGTGGCGGTCTCGCCAATGCAATTCCCCGTCATGCCGTGGCTCGTGTTTGTGTCGATAGCAAGGATGCCCGGGCTTTCATGAAGGCTGTGGATGAGTTCTCCAAGATTCTTCACGCTGAGTTCGATGTCATCGAAAATCCAGAGTTCTCTTTCTCTGCCGCTCCTTGCAAACCGGCCCCCGAGATCATCGACCCACTACAGGCGCGCCTCCTCGTGTCGGCTATCTTCGCTTGCCCCAATGGCGTGCAAAATATGTCGCATGCCATCCCCGGACTGATCGAAACTTCCGACAATCTCGCTTCAGTCAAAATATCTGGCGATAAGGTGGCACTCATCACCATCCATCAGCGCTCGTCGGTAGACTCCCGTCGAGACGAAATCGCCGACCGTGTCAGCGCTATATTCTCTGCAATCGGTGCCACTGTCTCTTTCGATGACGCTTACGTCGGCTGGGAGCCAAACCCCAATTCCCGCGCCCTCATCGTAGCTAAGGAGTGCTATCGTCGCCTCTTTGGCGCTGACCCTAAGGTGGAAGCTCTCCATGCAGGACTCGAGTGCGGACTATTCCTCGAAAAAATGCCTTACCTCGATATGATCAGCATGGGTCCTACCCTCAAGGATATCCACTCACCGGGTGAAAAAGCTAATATCAAGAGCGTCGAGCAGTTCTATAGCCTCCTTAAGGAGATCCTCAAAGAGCTCGCTTGATCAGGACATTTAGAGCGCGTTCCTTAAATTTTTGGGGTCGTAGAGGCGGATATTTTTGAGCAGATTTTGAAAGTCACAGCGGGCGCAATGCGTGCATTGTAACCGATGTGAGTTTCGAAATATGCCAAAAAGATCCGGACTAAGGTAACTTCTCGACCATATAACAAGGAATTTCTTACCACCAGGTGTTTTCCTC
>OBLI01000998.1_pt1 | contig 29088 bp, 19 predicted proteins | sample 1519701 | NCBI WGS metagenome assembly OBLI01 (sample SAMEA3663005, study PRJEB22513) | pig gut metagenome | biome: pig gut; feature: pig-associated habitat; material: faeces | place: France | collected 2012 | reverse complement strand
TTCGTCAAGCTATCGGGTCTTGTTTTTATACGATTCTTGCCTACAAAAATACTTTCCATCTATCAATATCTGGGAGAGTGCCGTGCCGCTGTATATGAGATTGCCGCAGTGCCTGCGCTCAATGTGAGGCGCTGATTGGGGAGTCCTGGCCTGCTGACTCGTTTGGACAATAAGCACGAGAGGGTATGTCATTTATGCTTCTATTTTTATTATTGCAAAAGTAGTTCCTTCAAATAAGACATCAAAGCCTTTGCTCATTGAAGTGTACTTCCTGCCATTAGTTTCCGATGTCAGTCCTTGTAAAGGTTTCTCCATCTTGGTAGGTGTACTGTACAAGTCCATATTTTTTACTCCATGCATAACTTTTTATTGGACGGTCTGGACGATAGCAATCCTCTTCATAGTCAATCTGTTTCGTAAATTTCTCATCAAAGAATAGTACGTCATCAAGCACAGTATTGCGAATTTTTAATTCTATTGGATATAGAGGAATGAAGCTTGATGTCCTATCAAGAAGGTCGCAGAAAAAATAGAGACTTTCATCATTGAATAATTTGACCACGCCAAAACTACCTTCACATGCAGTAGTTCTCATAAAGCGAAAATCTATACCTCCTCCCGCTATATGCGTCATCGCACCTGTATTGAAGTACGAGAAGTAGAACGGGTTCAAAGAATTGTCGACACGTATGTTGCATATCTCAATCGTGTCCTTTATCCCTTCTTCAGATTCGAAATACATCTTTTCACCTTCATGCCTGTTCGTTACCCATTCCAGCTCTTCTTTGTTTATGTATGTCATGCGACGATAAACACAGCAATGAACAAATATAAACGTAATCAATATGTAAAGCAAAACTTTTATCACTTTTTTTATTATTCTTTTCATGGTTCTGGAAGTTTGTGTTTTAAGAAATCATCTATTGTATGTGTTGGTATTCTCCCTGTCTGTATTCCTATTGTTTTGCCAGGTTAAGAAAGAACCACTTTTTCTTGAAAGTTATTCAACATGTCTCCTCCTATCCTTATATTATCAATTCCAATTCTTGTTCCTGTAGCACGATAGTTCACAACATCTGGAGTTTGATTTAGCCTTTCGATTATTTTCGTCAACCAGTTTGAATGGTCAATAATAAAGAATACGATGAACCATTGAATCCATGTATTGAATCGTTCTTGATAAGCAATACCTTTTTCTTGTCGTTGTAAGAGCTTGTATGAGAAATATTCAATTGGTATTCGTTTTCACATAAATGTATATATGTCCCAAAGACAACCCCTTCACTCCCGCCGTTAATTGTTCTATCAATAGCAAAAGTGTCAGAGTCTTTGTGTAAATATATTATGTCTCATCCGTAGAGTCGTCTTTATCCGTTGCAAAAATATAAAATGATAAAGAAACAAACAAACTTTTCTGTGGAAAAGTGAAGAAAAAGATAGAATGTGTATCTGAACGTACGCTATCCTGTCGTCGCATGGACTTATAAGACAGTGAGGCCTAGGTGTTTGCCCCTTGGGGAGAATGCCCATGGCGGGTGTATCGACACAAGAGGCACTGGATGATGGTCCCATCCAGTGCCTCTTGGCGTGTCATTCAGTGCCTCTTGGCTTGTCATCCAATACCTATTGGATATTTGCTGAATAAACATAAAGACCGTAAGCTACTGTGGCTGTCAGTTTGCTGTCTGTGAGCGGGGGGTGACAGTGTCCCCTTGCGGCATGGCCGCGTCCCGCAGGCGGGTGGCTCATATGTATGGCGTATGGCCGGCAGCACTGTTACCAGCTGCCACCTCCGCCACCGCCACCTCCTCCGCCAGAGAATCCGCCGGAGGATGATGTTGAAGTTGAGGCTGACATCGTGGCCGACGATACAGCCTGTGAGGATGCCTGGCAGACGTTGTGGGTGATGCTCCCGAGATAGGCTGCGGTGAAGAGCGAGTGGCTGTCAGAGCGGAACCACTCGGGCTGGGCGACAGTGAGCGTGCGGAAATGCTCTGTCCACTTGTCGGTGAGGCCGAAGACAAGGGCGTAGGGCATGATACGGTAGAAATACTGCGGGTCGCTCTCAAGGAGAGTCTCCAGCCGCCCCTTCTCGGCTGTCTCGATAAACTCCTTCAGGCCGAGCAGCTTGCCCATGAGTCCGGCACGGTATGGGGTGTCTGTTATGAAACGCCCGACAAGAATCACCGTGGCATAGCCGAGGGCGTAGATGACGGGTATCGCGGCCGACGGGAGGAAGAGGTCGGCATCGCGGAATATCAGGCTGAGCAGCGCGCCGAGGACGAAGAGCCCTATCACGACGATGTGCATGATGACGCGTGTGCGGGCTTTCGAGACATAGCGGGCACCATGCCTGACAAGCATGATGACAAACGATATGAAATACGGGAACGACCACAGGGCGATGCTCTTGCCCATCGTCTCAGGCTCGAAATATTCCACTGGCGATGATAGCGACATGAAGATAGTGGCGACAATGGCAAGGAGAGGGTAGAGGAGAATCCAGAGTGAGGTGCGCTCGAGCTTCCTCTTGCCTGAGAAATGCTTGCCGAGGAGCATCTGCGCCTTCATCATTCCCTCGCCGGCATCCGTGAGGTCGTCGAGGCATACGCTGTCTTTCTTCGCGAAGATGGAGTCGACAAACTTCTTCATATAAGCCGGAGCCTTTGACGGCAGCTTCTTCACGAGCTGCACATAGAGCTTCTTCTTCCCCTTGTCATTGTCCTCCGCGCCGCGCTCTGTTATGACGATATGCCCCTGGCTCGCTAACCATGGTATGAGCGAGGCGAGGTCCTCTGTGTCGGCTGTGCTGTCTATGATGGTGCCTACCTCGGCGCTGCTGATTCCCTCTGGCGGGTAGAACTCTATCTGGCGTGTGACAGAGGGGCTGCGGCGTGTGATGGCTATGACAATGATGAGGATGACGAGGATGAGGCTGGCTATGCCTGCCACAGCCATGGGTAATGACGATATCGTCGGCGCACCCTCATAATAGCCCTCGGGGAGAGGGACATAGAGCGTCACAGCGCTGTTAGGCTCAAGGCCTGAGGCCATGCCGCTGATGCTCTCGGGCGTTACGGCGGCTGTCACGCCATAGGCATTCTCTGCCGACGAGAATGACCCGCTGAAGACCTGCAGGCTGTCGGCCGAGGCCGACGGGAGGGGCTTCTCGAAGCGCACATAATACCTGAACGTGTCGACAGGGGCGGGATAGCCGGTGCCGAGGATGCTATGGAAGATGCAGTCGCGCAGCGGAGTGCGGTCGGCAGGGTAACGGTAGCGGTAGCGTATGACATAGGTGTGCAGGCCCGTCAGCTCCGTGTCCTCATCACCTATCTTTATTATGTGGCAGTCGTCACGGTCGTCCTCGGTATACTTATATCCGTTGACAGCGACATCGTCAATATGTGCGCGGTAGGTCAGCTGGCGCGTCTCGCGGCGTGTGCTGTCTGCCGACAGTACAGGCTGTGTTATCCTGAAGCGGTAGGGTATGTAGACATATATGCCATGGCGTGGCTCAAGGAAATCGACTGTCTGGGTCATGGTGATGTCCCATGTGTTGTCCTTGTGGACGAAAGCCTCTACGGTGATGTCCTTGTAGCGGTAGCCCCCTTCGTCGGCAAGCATGATGGCCGATGGCGATAGAAGGATGAGGAGGAGAACGATGATACGGCGCATAGTCTCTGTTAGGGTTTAGGTTCATGATATTGACTGTGGCCTCCGGCAGCCCGCGGTGGTCCCTGTGGCGTGCCCGTCTGTGATGAGCCAGCTTGTGTGCCCATGCCCATGATATGTTGCGGTGGCCCCTGTGGCGAGCCCGTCTGTGATGAGCCAGCGTGTGTGCCCATGCCCATGATATGTTGCGGTGGTCCCTGTGGCGAGCCCGTCAGCTGATGCCTGCTGCGGCCAGGGCAGGGTGGGGTGGGGAGGACAGTCATATGCAATGCAAAGATAATCATTATTTTGTAGACAACAACATTATGAGTGGATTTTTTTATTCGTATCCGCCAAACGGCCATAGAGTCCTGGCGGGATTCTGTCAGGATGCATATGGCCCCGTGTCTGTTTGCCTGGCAGCAATAAGAAAATATATTCTGCCAGAGCATGTCATATGTAATAAAACTAATCTAAAAGAAGATCTCCACAGGTTTTATAGCAGTAATCAGTTGTGATAATGCTATAAATCCACCCCAATATATGGCTTACTCATCCCAAATGGTCCAACTGGTAATACTCCCAGATGAAGCAATGGCCAATATCACGTTCAATGCAGTATCCAAAGTTCGGAATTGTTTAACCTTTAAGGACATCAGGTCTGCATGGTGCAATCTTTAATCGCTGCTTCAAAGACATAATATTATTTCTTAAACCTAATTTGCAAATTCAATCTTATATAGACATTCCCATCCTCACGACGGAAGAGGCTGCCATACTTGTATCTGCCTCTGCTTGCTCGTTCAAAACGAGTGTTGCTGTAGAGATAATCTTCTACGTCGTTTCTGTTATAGAAGTGATAGCAGACTATTTCACCGTCTTTCCTAACTACAATATAGCCACCGTTGGCATCATACCTGCCATTCCATTCCTTTGCAGGGGTCATTCCCAATGCAGCGTCAAGAAGAAGAATCTTCATCTTATGCTCATAGAAAGCCGTCACATTCTTACCAGTAAAGGCAAGTGGGTTTTTATTAGCCACTCTTTCAACGGCATCTTTTATGTCTGAGACGGAATCTGGCATGCTGTCAACCAAGAGACAATCAGCAATAAATTGTGGCATATTGCTGTCAAGGAAAAGTAGATTATTCTTAAAAGTCTCATGCTCTATGTCTTCGTATTGTAATCTGCATCCAGCATCATGGATGGCGGACATTCTTTTCAAATGACTGTCAATAGCATTAATCTCATCAATTTGTGTGTCTGTAAGCTCCGTTCCACATACTCGATATAGGATATTTGTTGGGTCTCCAGCGTTGAGAAGCGTAGAGGCGCTTCCTAATTGGGATTTTATGCTAAACCCGAGTAGAGGAGTCATATTTGTCCTCAGGTCGTGGATAACGATATGAATATCCGCTTTGTCTTTTGACGGAGCTTTCAGTTTAGTGCAACCTATTGTATTCATAAAATCCTCAGAAGAAGGAATCTCAAAGGCTGACCTCTTTGCAGATTTTATTTCTTCGAGCAATGAAACTGACTCTTGCATGAATCTGTCCATAGATATGCGAGCATATTCAATACCATCTTCATCAACCACCACAACATTTTGGTCAACATTAGGCTTGTACTCATATCTTCTGGATTCCTCTCTTATGATATTAAGAATAGGGTAATACAAGTCAAGTTTGTTCATATTGGCATCTCCAGCATGAACCTTACCTTCTCCAAGGAGACGAAACAATGTATATATTTCGCTCCATTCGCCTTTATTTCCTGATAATGCCATGTTTGTCCAATGTATTTAGTATTTGTTCTGCCGTTGCCTGAATAGCAGGCACAGCAACACTATTTCCGAACTGTTTATATGCCGAAGCATCCGCTACGACTATCTTAAAGTCATCTGGGTAACCTTGTAGTCTCGCCCATTCTCTTGGTGTCATTTTGCGCCATCCCTGCTTATTGACCTCACCCTTTATTCTTGTCGTTGGAGTCAAATCTTTCTGCCTGAAATCAATGACAAGATTACACTCTCTACCCATACCTCCTACTACAATTGCATGTGCAATGCCATCATCGGGAATTATGTCGTAACCGAATCCATGTCCCTTTGCCTCATGCCTTGCTTTGTGGTTGATGAGGGTTTGGATGTATTGAGTGGATAGATAATACTTGGCTGGTACTGGTTGTTCTTCCCTCACATCAATCCATTTCTTAGTTACTTCCTTTTGTTCTGGATATGAAAAATCTTCTTTAGTAATACCAAGATCTTTCCTGAATCCGACAATGTAGATTCGTTCCCTATGTTGTGGAACTCCAAAGTACATCGCATTGACTATCTGAGGGTCTGGAACGATATAACCGACTTCATCAAGGGTGTTAAGTATTGTCTTGAATGTGCGTCCCTTATCATGGATAACCAAACCTTTAACATTCTCCAAAAAGAATGCTTTAGGCTGATACCTGCGTAGTATCTCCGCAACATCAAAGAACAATGTCCCTCGTGTTTCCTCAAATCCCAAACGTTTGCCAGCAAGTGAGAATGCCTGGCAAGGGAACCCTGCGCAAAGAATATCAAAGCCTTTAGGTATTTTGTTCTTGACGGCCTCCTTGGTTATATCGCCGAAAGGAACATCGCCATAGTTGGCATAGTAAGTCTTTCTGGCTTGTTCATCCCATTCGGAAGAGAATACACATTCACCTCCCAGATTCTGGAATGCCATACGAAAACCACCAATACCAGCGAAGAGGTCTATGAATGTAAACTTAGGGTTCTTTGGTGTTTGGAATGGTGCTTGAAACAAATCAGGGAAAAGATATTGCTGTATAGCAACCCGGGAGTCACCAACCATACTATCTTGTATCTCATCCTTTGTTTCCTTGCCTATGACAAATTCATACCACAGATTTAGCAATTCCTCCGCTTTGTCAGCGTAAGGTACCTCGACACCTGACCGCTTCAGCTTCAAATAGTGTGTTACGTATGCGGCTTGGTCAATAAATGCTATTATATCGCCATTTTCATCCATCGACTCCTTTCCGTAGATTTCCACCTTGCCAGCTCCTCTCTTGCAGAAATCAAAAAGCGAAAAGGTCATATTCTTCTTTTTCATCGTTTCTTAATCATTTATTATTACATTTAAGGAAAGCAGATTAGTTTTTTATATCCGCTTTTAGGTATTGTGCTATCTGCATAAGAGCTTTGAGGCTTGGCTGTGTAGAATTACTACACCATTTAGATATGATTGCTTGGTCTCTGCCAAGTTGTCTGGCAAGCCGTTTGTTGGTTCGCTTATGCTCTATAAGCACGAGCTTTATCTGGTTTAATTCTTTCTCTGCCATGGCTTCGAAATATTTTTGGGTACAAATATACATATTTTTTTTATATTGCTTTCAATTTTGGATAAGAGTTATAAAGATGAGAAATACTTTTTGTCAAATTAGAAATAATCGAGTGTATTTACTGAAGAATATAACTAAGACAGAAAAATAAAATTCAAAAAAAAAATCGGGCTGGGCTGTAACTTTCTGCCCCTCCCGCTTGTCTACAATATAAACAGACGAAAGAAACAGATGATGGACTACAGATACATAGAACAACTCCTTGAGCGCTACTGGCAGTGCCAGACGACTCTTGAGGAAGAGACGATACTCCGCGCCTTCTTCGCGCAGGAGGATGTCCCTATGCATCTGCTCCGCTACCGGCAGCTCTTCCTCGCCGAGCACGAGGAGCGTCAGCGTGTCACACTGGGCGATGATTTCGACCGCCGCATGCTTGCCATCATCAACGACGAGGAGCCTGTCAAGGCACGGCAGATAACCCTCTCGCAGCGTTTCCGCCCCTTCTTCAGGGCAGCGGCCGTCATAGCCATCATGATAACCCTCGGCACAGCGGCACAGAAAGCTCTCGAGCCCTCCGATGCGCCATACCCCAGCGAGACTGTCGTGAGGCTGAAGACAGAGCAGGGGCCATCGGTGGCCGTCAACGACAGCGTGAGGAAAGACACAGTCTCTGCAAAGCAGAAGGATGTCCTGGTAGGTATAAAATGATACCGGCCGTCATCAGGCAGGCTGTGACAAGGAAAGATATTTTCTAAGCCTTTAATATATCGATTAAAAAACAATCTATTTCCACACACCCCCTATACCCCCTTGGCCATGCTGTGAAGCACTGCCGTATTTCCAAAAATTCATCCATAACATCTACATGAACGATTACGGGCTGGCACTCTCCGCCATATCAGGAGAAGCGCCAGTCCGTCTTCTATCCCCCATCAGCAGCCACCTCTCCACCACCGTGACACACATAACGGCCCGGGACATGGTGTAAAGGGGCTGCAGGCACTATCGGCACCGGCCGACAGACACAGCGGATGCCCCACAAGCAGGATTAGGGCTCTCACCCTCTCCCTGCCTGTGGGGCATCCGCTATTGTGTCTCCCGCCGGCGTCATGGCACAGCCTCTCAGGCTCTCATCCCGGCGAGCATCGCCAGCGCCTTGTCCTCAGCCGCCTCCATTATCTCACGCTCTCCGGGACCCTTGTCGTTGATGCCGCAGAGATGGAGTATGCCGTGGACGATGACACGGTACAACTCCTCGTCGTATCGCTTGCCGAAGAGCTCGGCGTTTGAGCGCACAGTGTCGAGCGAGATTACTATGTCGCCGTTCACGGTGTCGCCCTCGTCATAGTCGAATGTTATGATATCCGTGTAGTAGTCATGGCTCAGGAACTCACGGTTGACCTCAAGAATCTTCTCGTCGTCACAGAAGAGGTATCCCACCTCTCCTATCTTCCTGCCGTATGTGGCGGCTACAGCCCTCAGCCATCGTGTCACCTCGCGCTTCCTTATGGCGGGCATCTTTATGTTCTCAGCGTTGTATGTTATCATGTTCTTCCTGTTTTTCTTGTCAAATTGTCTGTCGGTGTCCATCCGGCGAGTGTTCAGAGCTGGTGTCTCCGGCACCCGATGGTCAGCGGCTCATCTCGTATCTCGGCAGTCTCTTGAGCAATGTTCCGGCCTCATATCCCTCAGGCAGATAGACACTGACATCATGATTGAAATAGTACAGCTCCCTCACCATGCTGCTCGACACGTGGGCATACTCTGGAGAAGAGAATATGATGGCAGTCTCTATGCCGTCGCCTATGTTGCGGTTGACAAGAGCCATGTCACGCTCATACTCAAAATCCTTCACCGTGCGCACACCACGTATGATGGCGCAGGCATTGTGCTGGCGGGCGAAATCCACTGTCAGACCCTCGTACACAGTCACCTCCACGCGGCTCTCCCCCTCATACAGGCTCTGTATGGGCCACGCCTTTATCCACGCGAGATTACCGTCCTCGCCCTTGTCAATGTTGAATCCCACGCCGATGACAATCCTGTCAAACATCGTCAGCGCACGCCTCACGATATCGTCATGCCCTACGGTGAAGGGATTGAACGAACCTGTAAATACTGCAGTCTTCATTTGTCTGTCGTCTTTAGTCGTGAATATTACCAGAGGGGAAGGCTCAGTCGAAGAGCGACGGCTGCACCACATTGCTTGTGTACATGTTACGGCCGAGATGCTTGTATGCAAGCTCTGTCAGCACACGTCCTCGTGGTGTGCGCTTCATGAATCCCTCCATGATGAGGTACGGCTCATAGACCTCCTCCACTGTCCCCGCGTCCTCGCCTATCGCCGTGGCTATGGTCGATATGCCGACAGGGCCACCCTGGAACTTGTCTATTATCGTCAGGAGAATCTTGTTGTCTATCTCGTCGAGGCCATACGAGTCGATGTTCAGGGCAGTCAGTGACATCTGGGCTATCGCGGTGTCTATGGCGCCGTTGCCTCTCACCTGTGCGAAGTCCCTGACACGGCGCAGCAGGGCGTTGGCGATACGCGGCGTGCCACGTGAGCGGCGTGCTATCTCCATCGCGGCACGGTCAGAGATAGGCACCTTCAGTATGCTTGCCGAGCGGCGTATGATGCGCATCAGCGTCTCAGGGTCATAATACTCAAGGTGGAGGTTTATGCCGAAGCGGGCGCGGAGCGGAGCCGTCAGCAGTCCCGAGCGCGTCGTGGCGCCGACAAGGGTGAAGGGGTTGAGGTCTATCTGTATAGAGCGTGCCGAGGGGCCCTTGTCTATCATGATGTCTATGCGGTAGTCCTCCATGGCCGAGTAGAGATACTCCTCGACGACGGGGCTGAGGCGGTGTATCTCGTCGATGAACAGCACATCGTTCTTCTCGAGCGATGTCAGTATGCCGGCAAGGTCGCCCGGCTTGTCAAGGACAGGGCCTGATGTCAGCTTGAAGCCTACGCCCAGCTCGTTGGCGATGATGTTTGAGAGGGTCGTCTTGCCAAGACCCGGGGGGCCGTGGAGGAGTGTATGGTCGAGCGGCTCGCCACGATACTTGGCGGCCTCGACAAAGACACGGAGATTGTCCGTGACCTTCTTCTGCCCCGTGAAATCGTCAAAATCGAGCGGGCGGAGCGCATTCTCAAAGTCTTTCTCCGAGTTGCGCTGGCCTGACTTGTGTATGTCGAAATCTTCTGCCATGATGATATTGCGTCTTGTATTTTGCTACAAAGTTAATAATTTATTCTGAAAACTGTCGCATGATATCACAAATTATTAATATCTTTGCACTCCCAACGCCTCTCGGGGGACTATGACTGGCACGGCCACACCGACGGGGCGAAACCCTAAGACAACAGGAAGCATGACACACGACGACATCATCTCTCCCGCCACACGTGACTTCATCCTCGCCCACAGGGAGGACGATGTCAGGCAGCTGGCACTAAGGCACAGGGCTGCCGACGGCATAGACATGGCCATGGCCCTGAGGCAGATTGACGGATGGCAGAGGGCACGCCACAAGATTCCCACATGGACAGCCGACGAGAGAATCATCTTCCCGCCCCACATCTCCATGGAACAATGCTCGAGCGAGTCCACCGCACTCTACAAGACGCGCCTGGCAGGAGGCTCGGAGGATGCCATTTTCGCCGATTTGACCGGTGGTTTCGGTGTCGACTTCTCGTTCATGAGCCGGCAGTTCGGCAGGGCGTATTATGTGGAGCGGCAGGAGGAGCTGTGCCGCATAGCACGCCATAACTTCCGTGTCATGGGCATGGAGAACGCCGTCGTCGTCAACTCGACAGCCGAGGAGTTCATACAGAAGGCCGGGGAGGGCGGCATGGGAGCCCCGCCCGATGTCATATACCTCGACCCGGCACGGCGCGACGCCAACGGCCGCAAGACATACGCCATCACCGACTGCACCCCCGATGTTGTCAGCCTCATGCCACATCTCACACGACTCTCACGCCGCATCATCGTCAAGCTCTCGCCCATGCTCGACCACCGTGAGGCAGCCCGCCAGCTCGGAGGCGTCTCAGAGGTCCATATCGTCTCCACGGGCAACGAGTGTAAGGAGACTCTGCTCGTCATCGACCGTGACCATGCCACCGCCGCGCCAACAGTCTTTTGCGTGAATGACGGCAATATCTTCGCCTCTCCACTGCTTTCCTCCCAGGCTGTCCCCGTCCTCTCTGACCTCCCCGAGCCCGGCATGGGGCTCTATGTCCCTAACGCCTCTGTCATGAAAGGCGGCTGCTTCAGCGCCCTCTGCCAGCGTTACGCCCTGGCTGCTGTAGGGGCCAACTCCCATCTCTTCTGTGCGAAAAACGCCCATTTCATCGATAGCAGCCTGCCTCCATTCCCCGGTAGGACATTCATCATAAAGAGCCTCTGCAGCCTTAACCGTAAGGATGTGGCGCGATGCCTTGCCGGCATCCAGCAGGCCAATATCTCCACGCGCAACTTCCCGCTCTCTGCCGACGCGCTACGCAAGAAACTCCGCCTGCGCGATGGCGGCGACACATACATCTTCGCTACAACAGCGGCAGGACGCCATGTGCTGATAGTGGCCGCAAAGTGTTAAATAAGGTGTTAAATAACATGCCGCCATTTGCCCGTCAGGAGAAAAAGAGCTATCTTTGTAGGATAATACACTAACTATCACCATGGCAGAAGAATTGCAGTTCACAGAACAACCTGTTGAGTATACCGATGACAACATACGCAAGTTGTCTGATGTCGAGCATATCAGAACACGTCCCGGAATGTACATTGGCCGTCTCGGTGACGGCACGCACGCTGAGGACGGAATATACGTCTTGCTGAAAGAGGCCATAGACAACAGCATCGATGAGTTCCGCATGAATGCCGGCAAGCGCATCGAGGTCGATGTCTACACAGCCGAGAACCCCATCGCCTGTCTCCCCGGGAAAACGGCAGAGACACGCGGAGCCATATCCATACGCGACTATGGGCGCGGCATACCGCAGGGCAAGATGATAGCCGCCGTCTCACAGCTCAACACGGGCGGAAAGTATGACTCTAAGGCTTTCAAGAAGTCGGTGGGCATGAATGGTGTCGGCGTGAAGGCTGTCAACTTCCTCTCGACACGCTTCGAGGTGCGCTCATACCGTGACGGTGTCATGCGCAGGGCCTATTTCGAGAGAGGCATACTGAAAGAGGACGAGACACTCGACACACAGGAGGAGAACGGCACATTCATATTCTTCGAGCCTGACGAGACGCTCTTCACAAACTACAGGTTCCAGGATGACATCGTCTGCGAGATGCTGCGCAACTACACGTACCTCAACTCCGGGCTCGTCATCATGCATAACGGCCGCCGCATAGCATCGCGCAACGGACTTGAGGACCTGCTGAAGGACACCATGTCGTCACAACCCCTCTATCCCATTGTCCATATCAAGGGCGAGGACATAGAGATAGCCTTCACCCACGCCAACCAGTATGGCGAGGAATACCACTCTTTCGTCAACGGCCAGCACACGACACAGGGCGGCACACACCAGTCGGCTTTCAAGGAGCATATCGCCAAGACACTGAAGGATTACTTCCAGAAGAACTTCGAGTTCACTGACATCAGGAACGGCATTGTAGCCGCAATAGCGGTCAATGTGGAGGAGCCGATGTTCGAGTCGCAGACAAAGATAAAGCTCGGGTCGCTGCAGATGTCGCCCGACGGTGTCAGCATAAACAAGTATGTCGGCGACTTCATACACACCGAGGTGGACAACTTCCTGCACCGCAACACTGACATCGCCGACGTCATCCTCGAGAAGATAACATCGTCAGAGAAGGAACGAAAGGCCATGGCGGGCATAACAAAACTGGCGAGAGAGCGTGCGAAGAAGGCCAACCTACACAACCCGAAACTGCGCGACTGCCGCGTACACTACTCTGACTTCAAGAATCCGCGCAAAGAGGAGTCGAGCATCTTCATCACAGAGGGTGACTCAGCGTCAGGCTCCATAACGAAATCGCGCGACGTGAACACTCAGGCGGTGTTCTCGCTGAGAGGAAAGCCGCTCAACTCCTTCGGCCTCACGAAGAAGGTGGTCTACGAGAACGAGGAGTTCAATCTGCTACAAGCCGCCCTCGACATAGAGGACGGACTCGACACTCTGCGCTATAACAAGGTCATCGTGGCCACCGACGCCGATGTCGACGGCATGCACATACGTCTGCTGACGATAACATTCTTCCTCCAGTTCTTCCCCGAGCTTGTGCGCAAAGGCCATGTCTATGTCCTCCAGACACCACTCTTCCGAGTGCGTAACCGCAGGACAAAAATCAAGAACCGCGACATAGTGAAGGCCGAGGACAAGAAACTGGCTGAGCGTAACGAGAAGGCTAAGGACTTCATCACACGGTACTGCTACAGCGAGGAGGAGCGCCAGCAGGCAATACGTGACCTCGGACCCGACCCGGAGATTACCCGGTTCAAGGGCCTCGGAGAGATATCACCCGACGAATTTGCCGGTTTCATCGGGCCAGACATACGTCTCGAGCAGGTCACACTGCGACAGGAGGACCAGGTGCAGAAGCTACTCGAGTATTACATGGGCAAGAACACAATGGAGCGGCAGAACTTCATCATAAACAATCTCGTGATAGAAGAGGACATCCCTGAGGAAGAGGTGATGGAATGACAGGCACACAGCCCGGCGCGACACGGCAAGAAGAGAGGGCAGAATGGTGCCGGGGCAGAAGACCATGCGATGCCCGGGAGACGGCCGCATGGCACAGCAGCGGGGCTTATCCCTCACTCTGAAGCCAGCCGATGGCAGCCTGCCCGGCGGCTCACAACGGACGGAAAAGGAAATCAGGACATAACACACAGGGAGACAGACGCCGCTGGCGGACTCCCATAACATGATTATTATGAAAATGAACTTTAAGAAGATAGCCCTGCAGGCAGTGCTCCTCGCACTCTCTGTGTCGGCCTACGGACAGCTGAGATTCTCGGCCGATGAAGCCCAGGCTATGAGAAAAATGCAGATAGCCCTGCTCGCCATAGAGAATCTCTATGTGGACACGACAGACACAGGGAAGCTGGCCGAGGATGCCATACGGGGCATGATATCAAAGCTCGACCCACACTCCAGCTACTCAACAGCCAAGGAGACAAAGGAGCTCAACGAGCCCCTGCAGGGCAATTTCGACGGCATCGGAGTGCAGTTCAACATAGTCGACGACACACTCCTTGTCGTGCAGACCGTCCACGGAGGGCCTTCAGAACGCGTGGGGATAATGGCTGGCGACCGTATCATAGCTGTCAACGACACCGCCATAGCGGGAGTGAAGATGTCAAGGACTGACATCATGAAACGTCTCCGTGGAAAGAAAGGGACCATGGTGGAGGTCAGCGTCAAGCGGAGAGGCGAGAGCAAACCGATAAAGTTCAAGATAAAGCGCGACAAGATACCCGTGAAATCCATGGACGCCGCTTATCTCATAGAGCCAGGAATAGGATATGTCAGATTCGGAGGATTCGGCGCTAACACTCACGAAGAGATAACAACAGCCATCGACTCGCTGCGTGAGGCTAACCAGAGACAGTATCCCGGACAGGCCTTCAACCTCATCCTCGACCTCCAGGACAACGGGGGTGGGTATCTGATGGCGGCTGAGAAGATAGCTAACGAGTTCCTGCCCGACGGCGACCTCATAGTCTATACCAACGGTAGGAATGTCCCACGCCACGAGATGAAAGCCAACGGACGGGGACGGATGATTGACGGGAAGGTTGTCGTCCTCGTCAATGAATACACCGCCTCGGCAGCCGAAATTGTCTCGGGGGCTATACAAGACCAGGACCGCGGCATTATTGTCGGACGGAGAACATTCGGGAAAGGACTCGTGCAGAGACCTGTCGAGATGCCCGACGGCTCTATGATACGCCTCACTGTGGCCCACTACTACACACCGACAGGACGATGCATACAGAAACCTTACAAGCCCGGAGACAAGGCCGACTATGACATGGACTTCGAGCAGAGACTGAAACATGGCGAGCTGACATGCCGTGACTCCATACATTTTGCCGACTCGCTGAAGTATGAGACACTGCGCGAGCACCGCACCGTCTATGGAGGCGGAGGCATCATGCCCGATGTCTTCGTGCCGCTCGATACGCTCCAGTATACCCGATACCACCGCGCGCTTGTAGCCAAAGGCATCATCGTGGCGCAGACACTGAAGTATTTCGACAAGAACCGCAAACAGCTGAGACGCTTCAAGACAATGGCCGACTTCCAGCGTGAGTATGTCCTCCCCGAGAGCCTTATGGAGGAAATAATGGCCGAGGGAAAGAAACAGGGCGTCGAGCCTAAGGACGAGGACGAGCGGAAAAGGGCTTTGCCGTATATGAGGACACAGATAACGGCGCTTGTCGCACGCGACCTCTTCGACGAGAGCGCATACTTCGAGGTGACTAACCCTACAAACCACATATACATAGAGGGACTGAAGACCATGCACTCGCTCCTCGGCAGATAAGCATGAGCCTGAGGTCCGCAATACTTTTGAGCAAGAAAAAACAACTATAAATATATATGATGAAAAAAACAATCCTAATCTTATCCGTTCTCACATCGCTCTCCGCCACACACGCAAAGGCCGATGAGGGAATGTGGACACTGTCCAATCTTCCGCAGGCTGTCTACGAGCGCATGCAGCAGGAAGGCTATCATCTGCCCTATGGCAAACTGTACAACGACAACGATGCCATCGTCAAGGCCGTCGTGAACTTCGGCGGTTTCTGCTCAGGTGTTGTCGTCTCGCCCGACGGACTGGTCTTCACTAACCACCATTGCGGCTTCGAGGCCATACGGTCACACTCTACCGTAGAGCATGACTATATGCTTAACGGCTTCGTATCCAAATCATACGAGGAGGAGCTTCCTAACGAGAACCTCTTCGTATCGTTCATGGTAGAGCAGCGCGACTATACCGACGAGGTGCTCCGCCACGGCATACGGGCCCTCAGCTACCCGAAACAGACAGCCCTGCTCGACTCTCTCGAGAATGTCGAGCAGCAGCGCGTGGAGGCCAAGGACTCTACTCTGCGTGTCGAGCTGAAGCCTTTCTACGAGGGCAACAAGTATTATCTGACCACCTATCGTGACTTCACAGACGTACGCCTCGTATTCGCCATCCCCAAGAGCATGGGCAAATTCGGCGGCGAGACAGACAACTGGATGTGGCCACGCCAGACATGTGACTTCTCTGTCTTCCGCGTCTACTGCGACCCGAAGACTGGCGGCCCGGCCAAATACTCCAAGGACAATGTCCCATACCACCCTGCCGTGTGGGCACGTGTGAGCAACGAGGGATACAAGGAAGGCGACTTCGCCATGACGATGGGATACCCCGGCTCTACCGAGCGCTACCTCTCGTCGTTCGGCATACAGCTGATGCGCGACGCTGAGAATGCCCCACGCTACCAGGTGCGCACTGTCAGACAGGACGTCATGCTGCGCCACATGCGCCAGGATGAGGCTGTGCGCATCAAGTATGACAGCAAGTACGCCAACTCGGCCAACTACTGGAAGAACGCTCTCGGCATGAACAAGTGTATCGACTCGGTAGGTATCATCGGATTGAAGCAGCAGCACGAGCGCCTCATACAGCAGTATCAGGACTCTACGGGCTATCTGAAAGGCCAGCTCGACATCAAACTCCTCGGCGACCTTTATGCCAAGATAACCACCAACAGCAAGACGATGACTATCTTCACCGAGACATTCGGCCGCACCAATGAGATTGTCACACGCGCCATGCGCTACGCCATGGGCAAGAAAATCATGGGACCTGAGGACAAGCCGAAGAAGCAGTACGTGGAGTTTGCGGACAATGCTGAGGAGTGGGACCTCGCCGCTGAGAAGGAGATCCTCGTTGCCCTGCTGAGGAATTACCGCCAGCAGGTGGACAAGAAATATCTGCCTGACTTCTACACCACTATCGACATGATTGGCTATGATGCATACGTCGACGCGCTCTACACATCACGCCTTATGTCATCTGAGCCAATATTCTTCAACAAGAAGAAGGTGGCCAAGCAGCTGAATGCTGACCTCGCTGTCCAGATGGGACAGGACCTCCTCGCAACAATGCAGCTGATAACAGCCGGCACAGACTCCGTAAAATGGCAGATAATAGAGCAGGAGCGTCTCTTGTGCGACGCCAAGGTGCGCATGGAGATGGACATGCCACACTACAGCGACGCCAACTTCACCCTGCGACTCTCATACGGACAGGTGGGCGGATATATGATAAACGGCCACAAGTCAGGATATTTCACCACGCCAGAGTCTCTCTACAAGAAGATGCTCCTCGGCGATGAGAACACAGCAGGAGGCAAGTATAACTTCGAGTATTATGCCGAGCCAGTCATGCACAACCTCTTCTCTGCAAAGGATTTCGGCCAGTATAACGACCCTCTTACAGGGACTATGAACCTCTGCTTCCTCACGAACAACGACATCACTGGCGGTAACTCAGGCTCTCCAGTGTTCGATGGCAACAACCGTCTCATAGGTCTTGCTTTCGACGGAAACTGGGACTCGCTCTCAGGCGACATATTCTTCGACTCGGCTCTCGCACGCTGCATCTGTGTCGACATACGCTATATCCTCTTCATGATGGACAAGTGGGGACACGCTGACCGTCTCATAAAGGAGATAAACAGCAAGCGGTGATATGCCGGGAAGCATCCCTCATCCCTGCCAATAAGCCGTGTGCCTCACTGCATGATTGAATGGCATTGCCGCAAGCAGCCCCTCAGGCATTGCCGCAAGCAGCTCTTCGCATTGCTGCCTTCAGCCCCACACGGCCCGCAACTATGACTCTGGCATCATCAGCCGGAGGATATACGACAGCAAGGCAGACACGATGTGGACAACTGCCCTCACCTAAGACTATGGTGAGAGCAGACCAGTCCACCCCGTGTCTGCCTTTTGTATTTCATTGTTGTCCGGTAAACCTGTCGTTTCTCATCCCGAGTTTTGCCGGGCAGAAGTGTTTGTTATAAGTTCATGGCATAACAGTATATCCCTGTCAGGCCATTGTCCCATTCCCGTCTTCTCAGGGTTGTCCATGCACGATGTTGAGAAACATTGTGTGTAAAAAATACTATGATGACTGTTAAATTATAGTTAACAACGCTGTAATATGGTTAATTTCCAGTATTCCAGCAACCATTTGTTACTGAAGATAGAGCAAAATACCTTAAATTTGCATTCATGCCATAACTACTATTCACACGAGCTAACTGTGAGATATTAACGTATTACGTATTATGTTTTGTTATTCCTATATATCGTGGGATTAATCATACATATACCGAATATAGATATACTCCGTTTCTTGTCGATGCTAAAGTATGCTTTTACTGAATATCCTTAATCTAACAATAAAAACTATTATCACATGATTCTTACTACATCAGTAAAACGGCTGTCCATGCTTGCGCTGTCATGCATGTTCTGCCTGATGTCGTTCGCCCAGTCAACCGTCACGGGTATCGTGAAGGATAACGCGGGCGAACCGATCGTAGGTGCCAGTGTGCTTATTAAGGGCACATCGACAGGTACTGTAACGGACATCAACGGAAACTTCACGATTCAGAAGGCCAATCCGTCGGATGTCCTTGTCATCTCATCCATCGGTTTCACATCGAAGAATGTGAAAGTGGGCAACCAGACCAAGCTCAATGTCAGCCTCTCAGAGGATATGGCAAACCTTGAGGAGGTCGTTGTCATCGGTTACGGCACAATGAAGCGCCGCGACCTCACAGGCTCTGTCGCATCAGTGACAGGCGATAAGATAGCCGCAAACCCTGTAGCCAATGTCGCACAGGCACTCCAGGGCCAGCTTCCTGGTGTCACTGTGACATCGCAGGACGGCCGTCCGGGAGCATCAATGTCCATCCGTGTGCGTGGTGGCGGCTCTATCACACAGTCTAACGACCCTCTCTTCATTGTCGACGGTGTGCAGGTGTCTACCATTGACGATATCCCTGCCGACAACATCGAGAGCATCGATGTGCTCAAGGATGCCGCTTCGACAGCCATCTATGGTGCGCGTGGTGCCAACGGTGTTATCCTCGTGACAACAAAGGGTGGCAAGGAAGGCCGCGCACAGGTGAAGTATAACGTCTACTACCAGGCAAAGAAGATACCTGAGCTGTATGATGTCCAGAACGCCTATGACTATGTCTATAACAACTGGACATACGCGACAGCTTACGGTGACACATACGGTGAGGGCGTAGCAAAGTACTTCGGTCTGGGCAGCGCCAATGGCAATCATATCAATGACTATAAGAACATGTCGGCCCACAACTACCAGAATGACATCATGAAGACAGCGTCGAGCTGGAATCATGACCTCTCCATCTCTGGCGGTACGGCAAAGACGAAATTCTATGCTGCTGTCAACTACATGAACGATGACGGCATCCGCATCAATTCAGGCTTCAAGCGCTGGGGCGCCAACGTAAAGGTCGACCAGAAGATAAACAAGAACCTGTCGTTCACGACAGACCTCCGCTACAGCGAGCTTGAGTTCCGTGGCGCTGGTTTCGGCTATGCCACAACAGCCTACAAGTACCGTCCTATCGACACACCGCTTGGTGTTGACGACCCGACACTCCTCGGTATGGGTAGCGCGAGTGTCGACCCTCTGTACGATGTCAATCTCCTTGTCAACAACTACGACTATATCAGGAGCATGTACCGCATCCGCTCTAACAACACGCTGACATGGAATGTCGTCAAGGGTCTTGTTGCCAAGACAGAGCTGTCGCTCAGCCGTAACTGGAGCGAGTCAAAGGACTGGGACGCTGGTCTGGAGAATGGCTACAGCAAGGCCACACTGAACAAGGGCAACGGTTATGGTGTCCGCTGGGCCACAACGCTCAACTATGAGGTGCAGGGGCTCCCAGAGGCACACAGCCTCAGCTTCCTCGCCGGTAATGAGGTGCTGGCATCAAAGTCCAACTCAAGCGAGTTCATAGGCTATGACTATATTGAGGGATGGACGATGGACCAGGCTTTCGGCCAGATAAGCAACACTCACAAGAATGTCAACCCTAATATCCCTGACTCTTTCACAAGCACTGTGGGCACACCGTCACACACCACATCATGGTTCGGCCGTGCCAACTATAGCTACCTTGGCCGTTATCTCCTGACAGCGACATTCCGTGCCGACGGCTCTTCAAAGTTCGCCCCCAACCACCACTGGGGTTACTTCCCTGCCGCAGCTCTTGCATGGCGTATCTCTGACGAGCCATTCATGAAGTCGACTGAAGGCTGGCTTGACAACCTCAAGCTCCGTCTCTCTTTCGGTACATCAGGCTCAGACAATATCGACGCCTCGCTCTGGAAGGAGACATGGCAGGTGAAGGAAATCACTGTCGACGGAGAGAAGGTGACCACATATGTGCCAGGAAGCATGCAGGCCAACCCTGACCTCAAGTGGGAGACAACAATATCCCGTAACCTCGGTCTTGACTTCACTCTGCTCCGCAACTGGGTGCGTGGTAGCCTCGATATCTACTGGAACACGACGAAGAACATCCTCATGAAGGTGCCGGTGAACGCATCCTCAGGCTACTCATACCAGTTCCAGAATGTCGGCAAGACATCAAACAAGGGTGTCGAGCTCGCACTTGGCTTCGACATCATCCGCAAGAAGGACTTCAATCTCGGTGTCAACATGACATACAACTATAACAGCAACAATGTTGACGAGGTGAACCCTAACGCCAATGCCAATACCGCTACGGGCTGGGCATCATCAATGATTCTCCCTACCTATGACTATATCATCCGCGAGGGCGAGCCTGTCGGCACCATCAATGGATACAAGTCACTCGGCTACTTCACTCCTGAAGACTTCGACTATGACCCAACAACGAAGAAATACACTCTGAAACCGAGCGTGACAGGCGTTGCGACACAGGGCAACTATCCTGATCCTCTCGTGGCTCTCGCAGCCGACGGCAAGACATTCCCCGGCGCTCCTAAGTTTGAGGCTGAGCAGAATGAGAATGGCGAGTGGGTGGCAAAGGAGCAGGTCATCGGCCATACCATGCCACAGCATACAGGCGGTATCAATATCAACGGCCGCTGGAAGGGCCTTGACTTCGCTGTCGGCCTGACATACCAGCTTGACGGCAAGGTATACAACGCCAACGCCTTGGCATCATGCCTGAAGGGCGACAAGGACACCGGACTTGGCAGCAACCGCCTCTCTTATGCGTCTGACACATATAAATACTACAGCATCGACGCCAGCGGCGACCTCAAGTTCGAGACTGAGCCATCAGCTCTCAACGCTCTCAACGCAGGCACTAAGTATGCTACATTCTACTCCGAGTACGGCATCGTGTCGTCAGAGTTCATCGAGAATGCCGCATATCTCCGTCTCAACACCATCACACTTGGCTACACCCTGCCAAAGAAGCTGACAAACCGCATAGGCATCTCTACCCTCCGTTTCTATGTGACAGGTGGCAATCTCTTCTGCATCACAGGCTACTCAGGCCTTGACCCAGACGTGAACACCCGCAGCAGTGTCAACGGATTCCCTACTCCAGCCTACGACTACCAGGCGTATCCGAAGGCCCGCACCTTCACATTCGGTGTCAACGTAGGTTTCTAAAAGACGGTATCCCAGCATGCCCGTGGGTATGCTGAAGGCTGCATCCCTATGGCCGCGGAGATATCATCCCCATGTGCCAGGCAGCCTTACCTAACCATCAAACCCAATCCATTGCAGGGCAGTCTTCTGTCTCTGCCGAAAACCAAACATTGGGGCAGCATGCCGTCCTCCCCATCCTTTCACTGGTAAGGGATATGGCAGACATGACACCCCATAACAAGCAATCAACATGAAACAATACATATATTCAGCTCTTTGCATCGCAGGCGCATTGTCGCTTGTGTCATGCGATGACTATCTGGAGACGAGCTCTCCTTCTGTTGTCGATGCCGATTTCGTGTTCTCGAATCCGACGACAGCGCGTGGTGCCATGGACGGTGCCTATGAGACATGGCGCGATGCCGCCCAGAACTCATTCTTCGGTGATGGCCTTTACTATGCCGCTGACATCGCGGGCTCTGACATCGAGCGCCATCCGGAGGCCTTCACCAACCAGCCAGGCCGCCACTATCCAGAGTGTTTCTACCAGAACGGAACATACACAGACAGCTACAACCTCCTCTCCTATCTCAAGGAGGGTGGTGTCTATGACAAGGGCTTCGCTGTCGTGGGCAAGGCCAACTCCATCATCACAGCCATGGAGGCTGCGTCAAACTTTGACGATATCGTGACCAACGCCACAGAGCCATCTCCGCTCAGCCAGATGTATGGCGAGGCTGTCGCCATGCGTGCCACAGCCTACAGGGAGCTTATCAAGTACTGGGGCGACGTTCCTTTCTCTGATACCTTCGGCGAGGTGGCCATGGGCATCACATCGCGTGACTCCATCTACGACAAGATTATCGCCGACCTCGTGAAGGTTGAGCCTCTCATGTACCCTGTCGGTTCGATACCAGGAGTTGACGGCACTAAGAAGAATTACTTCTCCCGCACATACGTTGACGGTCTCATCGGTCGTCTCTGCCTGGAGGCTGGTGGCTTCCAGACACGCCGCACAGACCTCGGCTCTGACTTCTACAAGGACGGTGAGGGCAATGTGCTGACATTCGAGAAGCTCGGCAAGGACCACAACAACGCTACCTATACCCGCCGCTCAGACTGGAAGAAATTATACGAGATGGCCAAGACATACTTCAAGAAGGCTATCGACAACCCAGGCTCAGCCAAGTTCTACACCACCGACCCACGCCCTGCCGACAAGACAGGCCGCAAGTATGACAACCCATACCAGTACTTCTTCCAGCAGATGCACGAGGCTGACGCTGTCTATGCCGACGAGTCCATCTACGAGTATGCCATGCAGCAGGGTGGTGGCAATGATGGCCGTCCATACTCATTCGGCCGTCCGTCATCAGGCGGAAGCAAGAACGCGTTCCCATGCAAGTCATACGGCCAGGGCCGCATCAACCCGGCTTACTACTATGGAGTGTTCGCCCCGAACGACAAGCGCCGCGATGTCTCTGTCTGTGTGACAGGCTCTGACGGCAAGGGCAATGAGAAGCTGATATCGTTCAAGGGAGGCTCAAAGGCCGACGCCGGTGGTCTCACGCTGAACAAATGGGACGAGAACCGCCAGGCTCAGCCATGGGTGGCAGCCCAGCGTAAGTCAGGCATCAACGGTCCATACATGCGTATGGCAGAGATGTATCTTGGTTATGCCGAGGCATGCGCCGCTACAGGCGATGACGCCAACGCCCTCTCAGCTCTCCGCACAGTGCGTGAGCGCTCGTTCAAGGCTGGCGAGGCAAAGACCGACGAGTTCGTTGCGAAGGTCGGTGCGGACGCATATCTCAGCAGCAGCGAGTGTGCCCAGTGGCCGGCTCTCTACAGGGCCATCATCGAGGAACGCGGCTTTGAGTTCGCTGGTGAGGGCGACCGCCGCTGGACTCTCATCCGCACAGGACTCATCGGTGGTGCTATCCACCGTGTCAAGGACATGACAAAGAAGATGCTCGACGGCCTCAAGGCCAACGGCTACTACGCTTTCGACAACGGCAATGTCATCTCAAACTACATCTGGACAAAGAGCGTCGACGCAAAGGCGACACACGGATTCCGCCTCACAGCAGAGTGTACAGACACATCTGACCCTGTCCTCTATCCGGGATGGCGCGGCCAGAATGACGACTGGGCTGCTTTCGGATGCAAATATTCCGGCACAGCGACGCCTAACCTCGCCATCAAGGGACTCTTCAGCTACATAGCCCCTGGCAGCGCTGAGGCTGCGGCTCTTGAGAACGACGGATACAAGAAGGTCGACTGGGCTGTGAATATCTCTGAGCAGGAGTACTACACGAACCTCTTCCTTGACTACGACTACGTCTCAGCTCCTATCTATCTCTGGCCATTCACTCCTAACACCATATCGACTGGTGGATTCACCAATGGCTACGGATTCAAGAACGAATGATGAGGAGGGCAGCAGCCTCCCGCACACATAAACATTACCGCTTTACCGGCCTGCCGCTCTGGCAGGCCGGTTTTTTCATGCGCTCGGCATGAGCATTGACAGACGGGTGCAAGTCCCACATGCCAGCCTTATGGCTGGCACACTGGGGCTTCTGTACTCCAGCCTTGTGTCCATACCGATATGTACAAGGGCACGCTGTATATGTATATATACGCAGGGTGAAAGCAGAGGGGAGCTGACTGCAAGTCGTGTCTGCCAGGCATACAGAAAGCAGTGCTCCATGTTCCTGCCAGTTGGGAACATGGAGCACTGCATCCATTCTATATCATCTGAATAATGAGAACGCTGTGGGAGTAAAAGTGGAATTTTTAACGCTGTGGGAGTAAAAGTGGAATTTTGAACGCTGTGGGAGTAAAAGTGGAGTAGGGGAGATGCCCCTCAGTCGCTCAGCGTGAGGTGTCTCTTTATGTACTGTCTCGCGCGGAAGATGTTCACCTTCACCTGGTCCTCTGTCATGCCTGTCATATCGGCTATGTCTCGATAGTTGTGCCCCTCGAAGTCACGCAGCTGCATACATGTCCGCTGTTTCTCGGGCAGCTGGGCCATTATGGCGTGCAGCTGTGCTATGCTCTCCTTGGCGTATATGCGCTCGTAGGGGTTCTCCGTCTGTGGCTCTCTGCCTGTTGTGTCGTCGATGGAGAGGACATTATGGCGTGTCGCATTGACATGGTTTATGGCTATATTGCGGCATGCTGTGATGGCATAAGCCTCGATGGAATCGACCATTTCCAGCTTCTCACGGTTATTCCACAGCCTTATCATTGTCTCCTGAACGATATCCTCGGCCTCCTCGCGCTGCATGGTGATACGCAGCGCCAGACGGAACAGTTTGTCTTTCAGCGGGAGTATGTCGTTCTGGAAGTTCATGTCGTGTCGTTTGGGGTTGGTTCTCGCTTGCTGCTGTGCGTGGTTCAGAGCCTTATCTGTGTGCCGCTGTCGGGCTGTGAGATGTTCTCCGCGAGAGTTATGACGACTCTCCTCACGCCTGCGCTGACGGCCTGTAGGGCGTTCTCTATCTTGGGCAGCATGCCGCCTGATATGGTGCCGTCGTCACTGTAACGGCTGAAGAGCTCTGGGGTGATGACGGGTATGAGGGTGTTGTCGTCGTCAGGGTCGGCCAGCACGCCGCGTTTCTCGAACGAGAATATCAGCGTGACGTCATGCCCTTCGCTCGCGAGGGCCTTCGCTGTCTCTGATGCCATGGTGTCGGCGTTAGTGTTGAGTATATTCCCCTTGCCGTCGTGTGTCAGCGGGGCGACGACTGGTATGATGTCATTCTCGAGCAGCATTGTGAGCCTCTGTCCGTCGGCATGGTCCACATCGCCGACAAAGCCGAAGTCAATCATCCGCTCTTCCCCGTCTATTGTCATGCGTTTCAATGGTCTGCGGTGAGAGCGTATGATGTCCATGTCGGCTCCTGTCAGTCCGGCAGCGTTGACGCCCTGTGCCTGGAGCATGGCCACGAGATGCTTGTTGACGAGTCCGCCGTATACCATTGTGACGACATCGAGCATCGCCGCGTCTGTTATTCGCCGTCCGCCTGCCATCTGTGTCTCTATGCCCAGCTGTGCTGCTACCTTTGTCGCACGCCGTCCGCCGCCATGCACGAGCACTTTCGGTCCCTCTATCCTTGCGAATGACTCTATGAGGCCTGATAGCTGCTTCTCGTCCTCGACGACAGCGCCTCCTACTTTTATTACTGTTATCTGCATTCTTGCTGATGTTTTTTGAGTGTGTTGTCTTGCTGTCATCCCGCTGGCTGATGCTGTCCTGTGGTGTGCTTTCGCTGCAGCCTCCGCCATGCTATACGCCGAGTATCTGCCGTGCTTTCTCCACCGATATGCGTATTTTCTCATAGTTGTCCATGAGGTCAACGTTGAGTGTGTGGTGGGCTTTGGTGTAGTAAGGCTCCCGCTGCTTGAGGCTTTCTATGATGTATTGTCTCAGTTCCTCGTCGCTTTTGCCGGCTATCAGCGGCCGCACTACCTTCCCCATTCTCAGGTGTCCGGCGAGCACATCGGGCGATGCCTGCAGGTATATGGTGTCGCCCTGCGCGTTCATATAGTCCATGTTGTCGTAGAAGCAGGGTGTCCCTCCTCCGCAAGATATGACGACATCCTCAAACTCTGCCACCTCATGGAGCATGTTACGCTCTATCTCTCTGAAGCCTTCCTCTCCCTCGTCGCTGAATATCTGTGCCACGGTGCGCCTCATTCTCGACTCGATATACCAGTCGAGGTCGTAGAACATTATCCCGAGTTCCTTGGCGAGGGCTTTGCCTATGGTGGTCTTTCCGGCTCCCATGTATCCCAGGAGGATTATGCGTGTCATTTCTTTCGTTTTGATGTTACGGGGGTGTTGATTATCTCGATACACTCTTCGTTGGTCAGCTCTGCCACACGCTCGTGCATAGCCTTTGGTATGCGGTAGTTCTTTCCGCCGTATGCTATGTACGGGCCGTATCTGCCGTTGAGGATGTCTATCTTCTCATCCCCCTCTCCGAATGTCTTTATGTGTCGCTGCTGCTCCTGGCGTTGCTTCTCTGTTATGAGTTCCTCGGCTCGCTGCAGGGTGATGGTGAGAGGGTCCTCGGTCTTGGGTATGGAGACATACTTCTTCTTGTAGAGCACGTATGGGCCGAAGCGTCCTGTGCCTATGATGACCTTGTCGCCGTCGTACATGCCCAGTGTGCGTGGCAGCTCGAAGAGCTTGAGGGCCTCGTCGAGGGTTATTGTCTCCATCGACTTGTCTGACGGGAGCTGTGCGAAGCGTGGCTTCTCCTTGTCCTCGGCTGTGCCTATCTGCACGACAGGCCCGTAACGTCCTATCTTGACGAATACTGGCTTGCCGCTGTCAGGGTCGACACCCACCTGCCGCTCGCCTGCCTTATGCTCTGAGCGTGTGTTGATGGTCTTCTCCACCATGGGCTCGAAGTCTTTGTAGAAATCCTTCAGCATGTCGTTCCAGCGCTCGTGTCCGTCGGCTATCTCGTCGAATTTCTCCTCCACACGTGCCGTGAAGTTGTAGTCCATGATGTCTGGGAAGAACTTTATGAGGAAGTCGTTGACGACGATGCCTATGTCTGTCGGCAGCAGCTTGCCCTTGTCAGAGCCTGCCATCTCGGCCTTTGTGCGCTGTGATATGACACCATTGCGCAGGGTGTTTATGGCATACTGTCTCTCCTCGCCCTTCTTGTCGCCTTTCTGCACATACTCGCGCTGCTGTATGGTCGATATTGTCGGTGCGTAGGTTGACGGGCGTCCGATGCCCAGCTCCTCGAGCTTGTGGACGAGCGATGCCTCGGTGTATCTCAGCGGTGACTGTGTGAAACGCTCTGTCGATGTTATCTCCCTGTATGCCATCTTCTGGCCTATGGTCATCTCTGGCAGCTGTCTTCCGTCGTCGGCGTAGCTGTCATTCTTGTTGTCGTCATGGCTCTCGGAGTATACTTTCAGGAATCCGTCGAATCTCACCACCTCTCCCTGGGCTACGAAGAGCTCCTGTGCGCGGCTCACGGCGATGCTCACCTGTGTCTTCTCTATCTCCGCCTCTGCCATCTGTGATGCCACGGTGCGTTTCCATATGAGGTCATAGAGGCGTTTCTCCTGTACTGTGCCGTCTATGCGCAGGCGCTCCATGGATGTCGGGCGGATAGCCTCGTGGGCCTCCTGTGCTCCCTTTGATTTTGTCTGGAAGTTGCGTGGCTGGCTGTATTCCTTGCCATACTGCTTCTCTATCTCGTCCCTTGTGGCTGCTATGCAGAGCTTGGAGAGATTGACAGAGTCTGTACGCATGTATGTTATCAGACCGTTCTCGTAGAGGTGCTGTGCCACCATCATTGTCTGTGAGACGGTGAATCCGAGTTTCCTCGCTGCCTCCTGCTGCAGTGTCGATGTGGTGAACGGTGGGGCAGGCGAGCGGTGGAGCGGTTTCTGCTGTATGTCACAGACGTAGAAGTGTGACTCGCGGCATGTCGTGAGGAATGCCATCGCGTCGTCGTGCGATGCGAAGCGCTTGTCCAGCTCGGCCTTCACCTCTGTCGGATGTCCGTTGTCGTCGATGACGAATATGGCGTTGATGCGGTAGTATGTCTCAGAGACGAAGTTCTGTATCTCACGCTCACGCTCTACGATGAGGCGCACAGCGACCGACTGTACTCGTCCGGCTGATAGCGCCGGCTTTACCTTGCGCCACAGGACAGGCGATATCTTGAAGCCGACGAGGCGGTCAAGCACACGGCGTGCCTGCTGCGCGTCGACGAGGTTCATGTCAAGATGTCGAGGGTTGTCGATAGCCGCGAGTATTGCGGGCTTTGTTATCTCGTGGAACACTATGCGCGATGTCTTCTCCTCATCGAGGCCGAGCACCTCGCACAGATGCCATGATATAGCCTCTCCCTCGCGGTCCTCATCGGATGCGAGCCATACCTTGCTGGCTTTCTTCGCCTGCTGTTTCAGTTCGCTGACAAGTTTCTTCTTGTCCTCTGGTATCTCATATTGCGGCTCGAGGGTGTCGAGGTCGATGCTTATCTCCTTCTTCTTCAAATCGCGGATATGGCCATATGACGACATGACCTTGAAATCCTTGCCAAGGAATTTCTCTATTGTCTTGGCCTTGGCCGGGCTCTCTACGATGACTAAGTTCTCTTGCATGATTCTAAGTTGATGGTTTGTTTCGGGGCGCAAAAGTACTGAAAAGTTTTCTCTCTACATTATTATATAGTGAATTGTTATGATTTTTTAAGAAAGGACATTCTGCCTCCTGCTTTCCTCTCTGTTGCTCCCTGTTGTTGTCTCTGTTGCTTCTTGCTGTTGTCTCGGTTGCTTCCTGTTGTTGTCTCTGTTATTGTCCACAGCCTCGAAGAGGCGCGACTGTTAGAAACCCCACCTGAAAACGAGGGAACGGAGTGACCGAGTGGTA
>OBLI01000997.1_pt1 | contig 29097 bp, 27 predicted proteins | sample 1519701 | NCBI WGS metagenome assembly OBLI01 (sample SAMEA3663005, study PRJEB22513) | pig gut metagenome | biome: pig gut; feature: pig-associated habitat; material: faeces | place: France | collected 2012 | reverse complement strand
ATTTTAAGAGTCGTAGATACTCTATTATTCACGCTGCAAAATTAAAGCGAAAGTTGAATTAAAGAAACGAAGTTCGATGAAATCAATTAAATAATTAAAGAATATGAAGAAAGAGTATATCAAGCCTGAGATGCAGGTATATGAAGTGAAAACGCAGCAGTTGTTGGCAGAGTCGCTACCATTGGGAGACGATCCCGAAGACGGCAACGATCGCATATATTAACAACTGTCACTGCGTGTGATTAAAATAGCAACACAGTTTTTTTATTAATAAATTATATTTATGGAAAAAAGTTTAGAAAAGGCAATCAGTGTCACAAGGTTGGCGCTGATGAAGTATGACGAGCTTTTCCCCAGAAGGAGAGATGCCGCACGAGAAACGCTGCACAAGCGCAACGGGATTTTTAAAAGAGCCTAAGATGATGAACTTCGTAAGTCGGACGCTATCAATCTGACCCAGTTTATCTATCTCAACGATGCTATTTGTAGAGAACTTTCAAAGCGTGATGCCTCAGGCAGCGAACTGCTGAAATGGCTTAACGCAGTCAGGAAAGAGTTAACAAGATCTGAATTATCTTGAAAATAGGTTAAATGTGTCCCCGCCGGGGACACATTCTTTTTTTATCCATACTTTATTTGTAGTTTTGCTACAAAAAAGGAATATGGGACGAAAACTAACAGTGAATATTGCCTATCTTGGAAGCCTAATGAGGCAATGGGAGAATAACAGGAGTATCACACACGCCATGCAGATAAGACTAATGAAACTGCTGCTTGGCACTGATGTGAACCTTCTGATGGACGCGCAGGGCAGATACCCTGCAAGTAACTTCAACATGATAGCGTTGGCACTTAGGTGTCATTCGCCCAAGCAACTTGTGAGTGCCGTTGTCGATAGTGGGGCTTTTGCCGTTGAACACTGCGAGCAGGCGGATATGAACAGCTACGGCATACGGTTTTTTGCATCACCATTATACTACGTAGATGCCGCTGCGGAGGTAAAGGAGGACACGCCGAAATCGAGCCCAAAATCAAGCCCAAAATCGAGTCCGAAATCCGGGCGCAATATTAGTATTATAAATAATACTGATAGTATTTCTGTTCTTTCAGAAAGAATCAACGAGCAGGTCGTTGATGAGTTTGTCGAGGACACACTCACTAATCGGCGGTATATGTTCGACGACATCATGAAGCGGCTGATGGCACCCTCAAACGACTTCTCACAACAGTTCGACCAGCAGCAGGCTGAGGATGTGGTGAACGTGCTCATGCGCCACACCATCACCAAATATTTCAAGACCAACTATGAGCGTCTCGCCAAGATGGACCTGACCGCGCGCACGGCATGGCTCACCAACCTGCTGCACAGCAAATACATCAAGGCGATGCTCGGTCAGACAATAACGATATGCCGCGCCTCGTGGCGCAAGGTGGAGCGCACGCGGGCAAAGAAGCAGCAGGAGCAGGAGCGCGCCCACCACCCGCTGAGCCCCCACGAATGGATGACGGAAGACGGGCAGCGGCTCTACGACAACACGATCGACCGCCAGGTGGAGCTCATCCCCGACGACGCGCCGCCACGCCCCGGCGACAACTGGCGATGGAGCAGGATGAGGCATGAATGGATAGAGATGAATCGACGCCATGGAGATAACGATTAACGACTACTACCAGTTGCCGCAGCGACTGCTCGCACCGCTCACCGCCGTGGGCGACAATGCACAGGTGAAGGCAATGATGGAGCGCAGGGGCATAGAGCCACGCCTGTATGACTACCGCTGCCGTGCTGCCGTGCACAACTTCGGACCGCTGCAGACCGACGCCCTGTGCTATGTGACTACCGTGGGAAGCAAGGCGGTGGCACTATGCTTCGAGGCAGCCACAACGGGCGACATCGACCGGGTGCGACTCGATGACGACGCCCTGCCCCAGCCGCCGTTCAACATCGACTGCCTCAATCCCGACTACCTCAAGGCGCAGCCCGACACGATCATCGTCACCAACACCGAGCGCAACTGCCTCACGCTGATGGCATGCGGCTATCCCTTCGCCATAGCCATCCACGGCGGCAAGGACAGCGACCCGGAACAATCGCTAAAACCCTTCAGACAGTGGCTCGACCCCCTGAGGCGCATGATAGTGTGCTGCGACAACACACATGCCGGCAGGGCGATGCGCAACAAGCTGCGCCAACTGCTCTCGCGCGACTACAGTGTGGGTGTGGCGCGTATGGACTACGCACTCGACATCACCACGCTCTATATGTCGGGAGGCAAGGAGGCCGTGCAGCGCATGATAATGGCCACACGCTTCACCACAAGCAGCGAGATAGTGTATGTGGGCTGCAGGATGGCAGGCGTGAAGGAGGTACTGCGAGGCCACTACGACCACGGATTCCCCACAGGCATGGGACCGCTGACCGACCGCCACCTGATGCTCACCGACGAGGGCGGACTGATAGTGGTGACGGGCAAGCCCAACTGCGGCAAGACCGACTGGTGTCGCTGCCTTGCGGCAAGACTGATGTGCTCGGAGCGACGGTTCAACGTGTGCTTCTGCTCGTTTGAGGAACCCAACAAGGACAAGCATGTGGCGAGTTTTGTGCGCCTCGTCACGGGCGAGAGCCACACCGAGGACATGGACGACGTGCAGATGGACAACGCACTGCTCTACCTCGATGCCCACATGGTGAACCTCGACATGGGCTCAACGCCGCCCACACCGTCGAACATAATGCGCCTTGCCGACGAGGCGTCGAGGGTGCGCCGGGTGCACATGCTGTATATCGACCCCTATCTCTACCTTGAGCCCGACCACCCCACCGAGAACGAGACGCAGCAGATAAAGCAGATGCTCACCTCGCTGCAGGCGTGGGCAAGGCGCAGGAAGGTGTGGGTGGCGGTGGTAGCCCATCCGCGCAAGTTGCAGAAGGACGCTGCGGGCAAATACGAGGAGGTGGATGAATACACCGTGTCGGGCAGTGCCCACTGGGCCAACGTGTGCGACTTCCTGCTGTCGGTGAAGAGGGTGTTCCCCCCGGAACTCGCCGACGACGATGCCGGTAGCGCCAATCCCTCATACACGGTGGTGAACGTGCTGAAGGTGCGCGACCAGGAGATATGCCACACGGGGCGAATGTACTACATCCGCATGGCGAGCGGCAGATACGTGGAGATGAAAGGCGAGAAGGAGTGCCAGGAGCAGTTGCGCAAAACAATAATCCACGGCACCGACGAGGCGGCACCGTGGATTGATGTCAGATAGAAGAATATTCGGAGGCTGCATTAAAGCAAGGGCACTCCTTCTGCGGATTGAGGTCGTGATGGCCAAGGATGAATGCACGCGGATAGCTCTTCTTGAGCTCGCGAAGCAATGCGAGCAGTGCGCCCTTCTGGCGCAGGGTGCGCGTGTCCTTCGGTAGGCCGTTGGCATCAAGTCCGCCCTCGTAGCATATTCCGATGGAGTGGGCGTTGTGGCCCTTGCAGTGGGCGCCTATGCGATCTACGTCGCGGCCCTTGCGTATCTCCCCGTCGCGAGTGATGTAGTAGTGATAGCCGATGTCGCGATATCTGCGATTGTGGATGTGGTCGTGGCGGCATGCCTCAAAACTATACTCACGGTCTTCGCGCGTGGCGGAACAGTGGATGACGATAAGTGTAATCGTTCTCATGTGTGTTTTTCATGGATTAATGCAGCTGGTGATACTGAATGCCGTACCCAAGGCTGCTATTGCAGCCGAGAGGATGTTGAAGGCAATCTTAAGCAGCCTGCGCTTCATTGATGGAGTCATGTATTAAATCATTAAGGGGTTAGTGAATCATTGACTACTCAAAGTCGGGGTCGCCCGATGAAGAACCACCACCGCTTGGCGTGTCGTCAGCACCGCCTGAGCCAGAGGGCGTGTCGTCTGCACCGCCTGAGCCAGAGGGAGTGTCGTCGCCAGAGGGCGTGTCGTCGATGATGGTGCCTTCGCCGTAATACTTCACCTCCTTGAGCTGAGAGTCGAGGAAGAGGCGTGTGGTACTGAGGTCGCCAGTGGCTCGTGCCAGGAGTCGCAGACCATCCACGTTCTTCTGCACCGAATACTCCTTCTGATTGGCAACTCCTGTGCCCTTGATGCCCACCGAGAAGAGAGCGAGGTTGTCAAACTTCACCTTCTTGCCTTCGAGAAGCAGCTCCTTGGTGCATTTCACCGCATCGCGCAGCACACCGAGGATGGTGCCTTCGGAATAGGGACAGTTGTGATTGTGCATGTGAACGGAGAGTGCCTGAAGGTCGAGGATCTCATCACTTGCCACCTTTGCGAACCACAGGCCTTGGAGGTCGCCCTTGGCCTGCCACTGATAAAGATAATAACGAATCATAATAAAATGAATTAAAGGGTTAATAATGTTATGTGAATCATTTCACATTGCAAAGATACAACATCGCAAAGGCGGTTTGGTGGATTATAGCGTGTAATATCGTATTATATTGATATACAATAAGTTAAACATTAAATTAAAGAAAAAAATGAGACAACAAGAATTCAGAATCCGCACCTACGGGCGCATGGAATTGGCGCAGACGTATTTTCCCGAGATGGCTGCCATGTCGGCATGGAACAAACTGAAGAGGTGGATAAACAACTGTCCACAGTTGAAGAAGAGGCTCGCCGAACTTACCGACAACCCCAAGGCGCGCACATGGACACCACGCCAGGTGGAGGCTATTGTGGAGATGTTGGGGGAGCCTTAACCTAAATAAAGCCGTGCTTTAGGTGAGCTAAAGCACGGCTTTAGCTGACGTAAAGCTATGCTTTAGCTGACTCCTAAATAATCATCATCCGTGCCTAAGGAACTTTAATCCTTTAATTTTTTCATCTCGCTGCGCGAAATAATTTCGCGCAGCGACAATCTGTAGAGAAAAATAAGCTGTGGAGAAAAAAAAGATTAAAATGTTTGGTCATGTCGGGAATGTTGTGTAACTTTGCAGCCGCTTTATGAAAGATTGAAAGATTTAAGATGTAAAATTTAAAATATTAAAGTATTATGTCATACCTATTCTCATCAGAGTCAGTCTCTGAAGGACATCCCGACAAGGTGGCGGACCAGATCTCGGACGCTATCCTCGACCAATTTTTGGCCTACGACGAAAAGGCACGCGTGGCATGCGAATCATTCGTGACCACCGGCCAGGTAGTGATAATGGGCGAAGTGAGCTCAAACGTGTATATCGACTTGCAGACTATCGCCCGCAATACAATCAAGCGCATAGGCTATACCAAGGCAGAATACCAGTTTGACGGCAACTCTTGCGGTATTCTCAGTGCCATACACGAACAAAGCGGCGACATCAACCGCGGCGTGGATAACGGCAATGAGGAGGAACAGGGTGCCGGCGACCAGGGAATGATGTTCGGCTATGCCACCAACGAGACGGAGAACTACATGCCCGTGTCGCTCGACCTTGCCCACCTGATAGTGAAAACACTTGCCGACATACGCAAGGAAGGCAAGGAGATGACCTATCTTAGACCAGACTCCAAGAGTCAGGTGACAGTGCAGTACAGCGACGGCGGAGTGCCCGAGCGCATTGACACCATCGTTGTATCAACGCAGCACGACGAGTTTGACGAGGACGAGAAGATGCTCGCCAAAATCAAGGACGACGTGATCAACATCCTCATGCCCCGCGTGAAAAAGCATATCAAGTCGGAAAAGGTGTTGGCGCTCTTTGGCGACGACATCAAATACTATGTGAACCCCACAGGTAAGTTTGTCATCGGCGGACCGCACGGAGACACCGGACTCACGGGCCGCAAGATTATCGTTGACACCTATGGCGGCAAGGGAGCCCACGGCGGCGGTGCATTCAGTGGCAAGGACTCGAGCAAGGTTGACCGTTCGGCGGCTTATGCAGCCCGACACATCGCCAAGAACATGGTGGCAGCCGGTGTGGCCGACGAGATACTCGTACAGATAAGCTATGCAATCGGTGTTGCCAAACCCATGAACATCTACGTGAACACCTACGGCAGAAGCAACGTGAAGATGAGCGACGGTGAGATAGCAGCCAAGATAGAGGAACTGTTCGACCTAAGACCCAAGGCCATCGAGCGCGAGTTGAAGTTGCGCCAACCGATGTATAGCGAGACAGCTGCATACGGACACATGGGACGCCAACCGGAGACGGTGAGCAAGACATTCACCAGCCACTATCATGAGACGAAGACCATCGACGTGGAACTCTTCACATGGGAGAAGCTGGACGCAGTGGATAAGATAAAAAAGTGCTTTAACTTGTAAATGACGATACAGGATTCAACTGTCGTAGTGGCAGGGCAGCCTGAAGCTATAGGGGTGAACGCGGCGGAGCAACCCAAATACTATAAGCCGCGCCACCCTTATCAAGTACTTAGGACATTGCCCAAAGACGCCACTCCCGCCCAACAAGACTCGGCGATACAAGCCACCTTCCAACCGAAGGAGGTGAGATACAGCAATCGTCCCGACACGCTGCATCTGCCTGGCTACGGCAAGGGAAAGAGTGCGCTCGAGATAACGCCACTTCCCAAATACTACAAAGAGTCATTCTTTGCCAACGACTCGCTATTCCATCCCGAGCGCAGTGCAGGAAGATATGGAGTGGCGGGGGAGACAGTGCCTTACACCGTCAGGGGCGACAATGCCATGGCCCTCATACTGCTCATTGGCTTTATCTCGATGATCATCTCGGCGTCGGGGTCGAGAGGGTTCATCTTCAAACAGCTAAAGAGCCTGTTCTATCTGCCCAAGAACTATGATATGACAATGAGCGAGACAAGTACGGAGTTACGCTTCCAATTTTTTATGGTGCTTCTGACAAGTCTGCTCTATGCCGTCATCTTCCTGTATTACTCCACGAGATATGTAAGCGAAACCTATATTATCGACTCCCACTATCAGTTGACGGGCATTTTCCTCGGTATGACCTTCACTTATTTCCTCATCAAGGGATTCCTGTACTTGATAGTGAACTGGACATTCTATGGATGGAGAAAAAATTTACAATGGTTAAAGACCATGCTCTTCATAACCACATCAGAGGGGATGATGCTTTTCCCCATAGTGCTATTGTTGTCATTCTTTAATCTGAATGTTAAAAGTGCGCTAACCTGCACACTAATAGTATTGATTTTAGTTAAATCTCTTACATTTTTTAAGTCATACGTAATCTTTTTTAGAAGAAAAGGCTATTTTCTGCAAAATATTTTGTACTTTTGTGCCCTTGAATTAGTGCCTCTTGCCTCATTCGGAGGTTTTGTGGCCATAATTATTAATTATCTGAAAATAAATTTTTAGGACACCAATGGTTAAAAAGATTTTGGTTTCACAACCTAAACCGACGAGTGAGAAATCACCGTACTTTGACATTGCAGAGAAGTTGGAGGTGGAACTGGTTTTCCGCCCGTTCATAAAGATTGAGGGACTCAGTTCAAAAGAATTCCGTCAGCAAAAAGTGAGCCTGCCCGATTATACGGCTATAGTATTCACATCAAGGCACGCTATCGACAATTTCTTCCAACTTGCCAAAGAACTTCGATACAACATCCCCGAAGACCTGAAGTATTTCTGTGTCACGGAGACAATAGCACTGTATATTCAGAAATACGTGCAGTATCGCAAGCGCAAGGTGTTCTTCGGCAACACAGGCAAGATAGCCGACCTGCTGCCATGCATGGTGAAGCACAAGAATGAGAAATATCTCATACCGCTGAGCGACGTGCACAACGACGACGTGAAGACCATGCTTGACGCGAAGAAGCTTCACCATACGGAGTGTGTGATGTATCGCACGGTGAGCAACGACTTCACCGAGGAAGAGGTAAGGGACTTTGACTACGACATGCTCGTGTTCTTCAGTCCATCGGGAATCGATTCTCTGATGAAAAACTTCCCCGACTTTGCCGAATCTCACAAGGACGTGGTAATAGCCACATTCGGTCCGGCAACAGCCAAGGCTGCCAAGGAAGCAGGACTTCGCCTCGACCTGGAGGCTCCAACAGAGAAATATCCCTCGATGACGGGTGCCCTGCAGCACTATCTGATTGTGAACGGCGACGACTGATACACCTTATTATATATATAGCCCTAATGAACATCTGCGGCAACACACTTGGCAATAGGGAGCGCATAAAGAGCAAAAAACAACTCGAAACGCTCTTTGGTGGCGGGAGAAGTAGGTCGATGGCTGCATTTCCCGTCAGATTGGTGTATATGACGCAGGACAACGATGGCACCACACCACAGATGATGATGATGGTGAGCGTGTCGAAGAGGCACTTCAAGCACGCCGTGAAGCGTAACAGGGCAAAAAGGCAAATGCGCGAGGCATACAGGCTCAACAAGCATATACTCGCCCCCGCCTCGGAAAAACTCGAGGGGAAGACCCTGAGCATGGGGTTTATATGGCTCAGTGACAAACTGATGCCTACGGAGAGAGTGGAGAAAAGTGTTATCAACTTAATGCAGAGGTTGAATGAACGTATTACGATGGATAAGTAAAGCCGTGGCATGGCTGCTATGCCTGCCTATCCTGTTCTACCAGCGCTGCATATCGCGATTCACTCCGCCATCATGCCGATTCACTCCTACTTGCTCGGAATATGCAAGGCAGGCAATCATGAAGCACGGACCAATCAAAGGACTCGCCCTAAGTATATGGAGAATACTGAGATGTAATCCATGGGGAGGAAGCGGGTATGACCCGGTGCCTTGAAGGATTAAAATATTAAAGTATTAAAATATTAAAGTTGGATGAAAAACTTTATTGAAGAACTGAAATGGCGCGGAATGCTTGCGCAGATAATGCCTGGAACAGAGGAACTGCTCCAGAAAGAGATGGTGACGGCATACCTCGGAACTGACCCGACAGCCGACTCGCTGCATATAGGTCATCTCTGTGGTATAATGATGCTGAGACATCTGCAACGTTGCGGACACAAGCCAATTATTCTTGTGGGAGGCGCAACAGGTATGATTGGCGACCCATCGGGCAAGAGTCAGGAACGCAACTTGCTCGACGACAATACACTCTATCACAATCAGGAGTGCATCAAGGCACAGGTGGCTAAGTTTCTTGATTTCGACACCGACGCGCCCAACAAGGCTGAGATGGTGAATAACTACGACTGGATGAAGGACTTCACCTTCCTCGACTTCGCACGCGAGGTGGGTAAGCATATCACCGTCAACTATATGATAGCAAAGGAAAGTGTGCAGCAGCGACTCAACGGTACGGCTCGCGACGGACTCTCGTTCACTGAGTTCACCTACCAGTTGCTGCAGGGCTACGATTTCCTTCATCTGTATAAGAACAAGAACTGTAAACTGCAGTTGGGCGGCAACGACCAGTGGGGCAACATGACCACAGGTACGGAGCTCATCCGACGCACTCTCGGCAACGACGTGGAGACATACGCTCTCACATGCCCTCTTATCACCAAGGCCGACGGAAAGAAATTCGGCAAGACCGAAAGCGGCAACATCTGGCTCGACCCGAAGAGAACAACTCCATACAAGTTCTACCAGTTCTGGCTCAATGTGAGCGACGATGACGCTGAAAGATATATCAAGATATTCACCAGTCTTGACAAGGAGACTATCGATGCACTGGTGGAGGAGCACAAGCAAGACCCCGGACGTCGAGTGCTGCAAAAGCGACTTGCCGAGGAGACAACCATCCTCGTACACTCGAAGGAAGCTCTCGATGCTGCCATCGAGGCAAGCGGCATATTGTTCGGCAAATCAACCAAGGAGAGTCTGCTGAAACTCGACGAACAGACATTCCTCGACATCTTCGACGGTGTACCACAATATACCATCGGCAAAGACCAGCTCAACCAGCCGGCAGTGGAAATCCTGACACAGGCAGCTCCCGTATTTGCCAGCAAGGGCGAGATGCGCAAGCTCGTACAGGGCGGAGGCGTGTCGCTGAACAAGGAGAAACTCTCGGCCTTCGACAAGGTGATCACTGAGGATGATCTTATCGATGGTAAGTATCTTCTCGCACAAAAAGGCAAGAAAAACTACTTTTTGCTTACTGTGAAATAAAAAAAAAGCTAAAATAGGTGCAAAAATTTGGTAATGCGAAAAAAATGCATTACCTTTGCACCGAAATTAAGCAATTGGACCATGGTGTAATGGTAACACTACAGGTTTTGGTTCTGTCATTATGGGTTCGAGTCCCGTTGGTCCAACTACTTATTCAACTATTCGAAATAGGCTAAAAAACAAACTTATTAATAATTATGAAAACAAATTATGAAATTCGCTATGCGGCTCATCCAGAGGACGCAAAGCATTATGACACAACAAGAATCCGCCGTGACTTTCTCATTGAAAAGGTATTTGCCGCTGATGAGGTGAATATGGTTTATTCCATGTACGACCGTATGGTGGTGGGTGGTGCCATGCCCGTGGCTGAGGAACTCAAACTCGAGGCTATCGACCCGCTGAAGGCAGAATACTTCACCACAAGACGCGAAATCGGTATCTTCAACGTGGGTGAAGGCGACGGTATTGTAAAGGTGGGTGATGAAACCTACGAACTCGCATTCAAGGAAGCCCTCTATATCGGACGTGGCGACCGCGACGTGGTGTTTGCAAGCAAGGACAGTGGCAAGCCTGCCAAGTTCTACTTCAACAGTACTACCGCTCACAAGGAATATCCCTGCAAGAAGATTACCAAGGCAGATGCTGTTGTGGCTCACATGGGTTCGCTTGAGATGAGCAACGAGCGTAACATCAACAAGATGATTGTCAACCAGGTGTTGCCTACATGCCAGTTGCAGATGGGTATGACGGAATTAGCTACTGGTAGCGTTTGGAATACTATGCCGGCACATGTGCACAGTCGCCGTATGGAGGCATACTTCTACTTTGAGGTGCCCGAGGACCAGGCTGTATGCCACTTCATGGGCGAGGTGAACGAAACACGCCATATATGGATGAAGGGCGACCAGGCTGTACTCTCTCCTGAATGGAGCATCCACTCTGCCGCCGCTACACATAACTATACCTTTATATGGGGTATGGGAGGAGAAAACCTCGACTACGGCGACCAGGACTTCTCGCTGATTACGGACCTAAAGTAAATTAGAAATTAGGATGGATACATTTAGCAAAAGATTCTCACTTGAGGGCAAGGTGGCCCTCGTGACAGGAGCAGCATACGGCATCGGTTTTGCCATTGCCGAGGCATACGCCATGGCTGGCGCCAAGATAGCATTCAACTGCCGTGGACAACATCATCTCGACCAGGCACTCGCTGACTATAAGGCCAAGGGCATTGACGCCAAGGGATATATCTGCGACGTGACCAACGAGGAGGATGTGAAGAAGATGGTGGCAGACATAGAGAAAGAATTAGGCACAATTGATATCCTTGTGAACAACGCTGGTATCATCAAGCGCATACCAATGACAGAAATGTCGGTGGAGGAATTCAGACAGGTGATCGACATCGACCTCAACGCGCCATTCATCATGTCGAAGGCCGTTATTCCAGGAATGATAAAGAAGGGACACGGAAAGATCATCAATATATGCTCGATGATGAGCGAACTGGGTCGCGAGACCGTTTCGGCATACGCAGCCGCCAAGGGTGGACTGAAGATGCTGACACGCAATATCTGCTCGGAATTTGGTGAGCATAACATACAATGCAACGGTATCGGTCCGGGATATATCGCCACACCGCAGACAGCACCATTGCGCGAGATACAACCCGACGGTAGCCGTCACCCCTTCGACAGATTCATCATATCAAAGACACCAGCAGCAAGATGGGGCACACCCGACGATCTTATGGGCCCAGCAGTGTTCTTAGCATCGGATGCGTCGGACTTTGTCAACGGACACATACTATACGTTGACGGCGGTATCCTGGCATATATCGGCAAACAGCCATAAGACAGACATTCATCGGCAAACAGCCAAATAATAAAAAGAATGAAAGACCTTTCGGTCTTCCATTCATTTTTTTTTACTAATTCACTTGAATATTAGTTAAGGGCATCAGTAAGTTCGGCTCCAGCCTTGAACTTAGCGATCTTCTTGGCGGCAATCTTAATTGTCTCCTTGGTGCGAGGATTGATGCCTTCGCGTGCAGGACGCTCGCCAACACTGAATGTGCCAAAGCCTACCAAAGAAATCTTGTCACCAGCAATAAGGGCTTCCTTGATTGCCTTTACTGTCTCGTCGAGAGCTGCCTTTGACTGAGCCTTGGTCAGATTTGAACCAGCTGCAATCTTCTCAATTAATTCTGTTTTGTTCATAACTTTAATTATTTTATTGATGATAATAATAGATATTTCGGTTTTTCCACTGCAAATATAGGGTAAAGAATTTAGAAAAACAACAAAAAACGAAAAAAATTCTTGTTTTTATTGTTTTTTTTATCTATTAGGCCAAAATAATGACTATATTGAGGGATTTTTTTGTAATTTTGCGCCCGAAAGTACAATTATTAGAGTAAACAACAATTAATTAAAGGATTGAGATATGCGCAACATACCCATAGTTACAAAAAATCTGCTGATAATCAATATCGTCGCCTACTTGGCCACAATGATGATGGAAGCAGGCGGTGTGGATCTCAACTCAATGTTGGGACTGCACTTCTTTATGGCAAGTGAGTTTCAGTTATGGCAGTTGGTAACATACATGTTTCTGCATGCCGGTTTCACACACATCCTCTTCAACATGTTTGCACTGTGGATGTTCGGTGTGGTAATAGAAAATGTATGGGGACCGAAGAAATTCCTATTTTATTACATTTCATGCGGTGTCGGAGCAGGAATAATGCAAGAAATAGCCCAGTTCTTCTCGTTCTATTTCATGATAAAAGGCCAAGACCCTGGCATAAGCATGATGCAAATATTTGAGGTGGGACACCAACTGTCAGGACAACTCAACATGTGGACTACCATTGGTGCCTCGGGTGCCGTGTATTCAATATTGCTTGCATTCGGAATGATATTCCCCAACGAGAGGATTTTCATTTTCCCACTCCCCATCCCTATCAAGGCAAAGTGGTTTGTGATGATATATGTGGCCATCGAACTATTCTCGGCCATTGGTACACCTGGTGACAACGTGGCTCACATGGCCCACCTTGGAGGAATGCTCTTCGGATTCTTCATGATACGCTATTGGAACAACCATCCAGGCAGCGACACCTACGGAAAAATGAGAGGCAGACAATTCTTTGAAAACCTGAAGCGCAACTTTGAGCAGAGGACAGGCAAATCCACCATGCACGCCACAAAGGGCGGCGCCAAAGAAACCGACTGGCAATACAACGAGCGTAAAAAGAAAAATCAAGATGAAGTTGACCGCATACTCGACAAAATAAGGCGCAGCGGATATGACAGTCTGACCAAAGAGGAAAAGAAAACCTTATTCGACAGTAGTCAAGAGCGATGATAAGCCAATTAAAGACATTCACAAGGAAGATGACAGCAGGGGCAAATATTGCCACAATAATAGTCATGCTACTTGTGGGATTCTCCGACTATGTGAATCCCGCCAGTCATCCTATTCTATCTCTTGTGGGACTTACATTCCCATTTCTACTGATTATGAACATGGGATTTCTCATCTTCTGGCTCATCTTCTGCAAACGAATGGCATTGATTCCTTTCTTGGGATTTGTCGTGGCCTACGCACCCGTGCGCACATACATACCTTTTAATATTCCCCACGACACACCAATAGGGGCAATAAAAGTGATGTCGTATAACGTACACGGTTTTAATGGCCGTGGCAGTGAGCACGACCCCAAAGCTGCGGAGGACATAATAGAATATTTCAGGAAATCAAAACCCGACATCCTTTGTCTGCAAGAAGACTACGGATGGACACAGACATTGGTGAAGGACAAGATGGACAGTATATTCGCCCATCACGACAGTGCGACATTCGGAAGTGTACAACTAAACAACACTATAAGCATATACACCCGCTTCCCAATAATCAAGAAGGAGATAATCCCCTACGAGTCAAAGGGAAACGGCAGTTGCGCGTTCTATCTCGACATCAACGGCAAAACGGTGGTTGTAGTTAATAATCACTTCGAGAGTAACTGTCTCACTGCCGACGACAAGTCGAGATACAAGACGATAATCAAAAAAGCCATGGAGGGCGAAACAGCCGAAAGCGACACAAAGTATATTGCGGGCAAACTGGCAGAGGCAAGCAAGAAGCGAGCCCCCCAGGCAGACGCTGTGCATGAATACGTGGAGAAGATCAAGAAGAAGTATCCGGTGATAGTGATGGGCGACTTCAACGACAACCCTATCTCATACACCCGAAGAGTGATGGCAAAGGGACTCACCGACTGCTATGTAGAGACAGCAAGAGGTGTCGGTTTGTCATATAATCAGAAAGGCTTTTTCGTAAGAATCGACAACATTATGTGCTCCGACCACTTCATTCCCTACAATTGCCATGTAGATGACAAAATCACCGCTTCCGACCACAATCCGATAGTAAGTTGGCTAAAATTTGGATATAAACCTTAAAAAATTAAGGTAAAACCAATAAAAAGTGGGAATAAATTTTCATATTTGTAAAAATATCACTATATTTGCACGCTTTAATGAGGCATTTAGAAAGAAATAACAATAAAAAAATCAATATAAACAAATGCAAAACAAAGGAATTGTAAAGTTTATCGCACTTATGCTCATGCTGGTGTGTATATTCTATCTCTCCTTCTCATTCGTGACACGCCACTACGAAAACAAGGCTGCCGCAATGGGTGAGGAAGCAGGTCAGGAATATCTCGACTCCATCATGAACGAGAAAGTGTATTTTGGCGCTTACTCATACAAGGAGTGCCGCGAGATGCAAATTGGCCTGGGTCTTGACCTTAAGGGTGGTATGAACGTTATTCTTGAGGTGTCGGTGCCCGATGTTATCGCCGTGCTTGCCGACCACAAGACTGATGCGGCTTTCACAAAGTCGATGCAGGAGGCCAAGAAGGAAGAGGAAACAAGTCAGAAGGACTTCGTTAGCCTCTTTATCCAGAGTTATAAAAAGAATGCTCCCGGGCATCGTTTGGCAGAGGTGTTTGCCACCCAGCAGATGAAGGGAAAGGTGAGCACTCAAAGTTCTGACGCAGAGGTAGAGGCTGCCGTGCGCGCTGAGGTGCAGTCGGCTGTTGACAACTCGTTCCTCGTTGTGCGCAACCGTATCGACAAGTTTGGTGTCGTTCAGCCTAACATCCAGAAATTGGAGGGACAGAGCGGACGTATCATGGTCGAGATGCCTGGTATCCGTGAGCCGGAACGTGTGCGCAAACTCCTTCAGGGAAGCGCAAACCTCGAGTTCTGGGAGACCTACAACAGTCAGGAGATTGTTCCGCTGCTCTCTCAGCTCAACCAGAAGTATGCCCTTGGTGCTGAAGCAGTAGAGGCTGACACCACCGCTGTCGCTGACACAACAGCCACAGAGACTGTAAAGCAAGGCGAGGCAGAGGTTGCTGAGGAGAAGGCTGAAGAGAAGAAATCACTGGCAGAGGCCATCGGTGCCAAGAAGGACGCCAAGGATGCCAAGGATGCCGCCAAGGATGCTCAGTTGAAGAAGATGAAGGAGCAGAACCCATTGTTCTCAATCTTCCAGCCCTCACAGGGACAGAGCCTCAGCGTAGTGGGATATGCCACTGCTCGCGACACTGCCGAGGTTGACAAGATTATCTATTCAGATATTGCAAAGCGCATTCTGCCTTCAGATGTTAAACTGTTGTGGAGTGCCAAGGCTGCCGACTTTGACAAGAAGGGCGAGATCTTCGAGCTCCATGCACTGAAGATTACCGAGCCATCGGGACGCGCTCCATTAGAGGGTGACGTGATCACCAACGCCAAGGACGAGTTCGACCAGTATGGTCATCCATGCGTATCAATGCAGATGAACTCCGACGGCGCACGCCGTTGGGCACAGCTGACAAAGCAGAACATCGGTCGTGCCGTAGCCATCGTGCTCGACGACGCAGTATATAGCGCACCTCGCGTAAACGGTGAGATTGCCGGTGGTAACTCACAGATTACAGGTAACTTCTCTATCGAGGACACCAAGGACCTTGCAAACACCCTTAACTCTGGTAAGATGCCTGCTCCTACACGTATCGTACAGGAAGAGGTTGTTGGTCCGTCACTCGGTGCACAGTCAATCCAGCAGGGTGTAATCTCGTTCATCGTGGCATTCATCCTCCTGATGGTTTACATGCTTTGCCTCTATGGAGTAATCCCGGGTATGATGGCAAACATCGCACTGTTGTTCAACTTGTTCTTCACACTCGGTATTCTTACGTCATTCCAGGCTGCTTTGACAATGCCGGGTATAGCAGGTATCGTGCTCTCGCTCGGTATGGCTGTGGATGCCAACGTGCTTATCTATGAGCGTACCAAGGAAGAGCTTCGCGCAGGTCTCAATGTGAAGGAGGCAATGAAGAAGGGTTATTCAAACGCTTTCTCAGCCATCTTCGACTCTAACCTTACCTCAATCATCACAGGTGTCATCCTCTATGTATTCGGTACAGGTCCTATCCGTGGTTTCGCCACCACATTGATTATCGGTATCGTATGTTCATTCTTCACAGCTGTATATCTCACACGTCTCGTTTATGAGCACCAGATGAAGAAGGACAAGTGGACAAAGCTCACCTTCTCTACCGCATTCTCAAAGAACCTCATGCAGAATACCCACTTCAACTTCATGGGTGCCTACAAGAAGACATTCACCGTTTGGGGCGTTGCAGCTGTATTGTTCATCATCTGCTTCGGTGTTCGCGGATTGAGCAAGAGCATCGACTTCACCGGTGGTCGCAACTATGTTGTGAAATTGGAGAAAGCTGTTGAGCCAGAGGAAGTGCGCACTGCACTTGCCGGAGCATTCGGCGATGCCAACGTGAGCGCTATTGCCCTTGGAACTGACGGTAAGACCATCCGTGTATCTACCAACTACAAGATTGAGTCGAATGACCCGACTGTTGACGACGAATGCGAGAATATCCTGTTCAAGGCCATGTCGAAGGCAAACCTTGTGACACAGAAGGATGTAACAGCATTCAAGAACCCAGACGTGCGCGCCGGCGGTTCGATTATCAGCAGTACAAAGGTTGGTCCTTCGGTAGCTAAGGATATCACATACGGTGCCATCATCAGCGTTATCTTCGCCCTGATTGCCATCTTCGTATATATCCTCGTGAGATTCCACAACGTGGCTTACTCAGTAGGTTCTACCGTAGCACTTGCACTTGATACCCTGATTGTTATCGGATTCTACTCTGCATTGTGGGGTATCGTTCCGATGTCATTGGAGATCGACCAGACATTCATCGGTGCCATCCTTACCGTTATCGGTTACTCTATCAACGACAAGGTGGTGGTATTCGACCGTATCCGTGAGAACTTCGGTTTGTTCAAGAAGCGCGACCGTCAGGATGTCTTCAACGACTCTCTGAACCAGACACTCGCACGTACCATCAACACCTCTGTAACTACATTGATCGTGTTGCTGTGTATCTTCATCCTTGGTGGTGACAGCATCCGCAGCTTCTCATTTGCAATGATTCTCGGTGTTGTATTCGGTACTCTCTCGTCAATCTTCATCGCTGCTCCTATTGCTTATATCACAATGGGACGCCACATCAAGGCTGACGACGAGGTAGAGGCAGCACCTGTAAAGGCATAAACTCTAACTCACATACAATGCTTTAAAAAAGTGGGGTGTGTCATCAAATGATGGCACACCCCTTTATTTTAGTGAGAATCTCATCTTGCGCCCGTCGGCAGGATGAATGAATTCGAGATATTCGGCATATAAATAAAGACGCGACGATTTGACACCATATAGAGGGTCGCCCTTGATGGGGGCATTCAATCCCAAAGGACTGGCACAATGCACCCGCAACTGATGTGTTCTACCGGTGTGAGGGCATAACACTAATGTCACTTCCTTGTCGTCGATAGAAACAACGCGCCATTCGGTGATAGCCCGCTTGCCATGCTCAAAATCCACTATCTGACATGGACGCTCCAGATAGTCGGAGGCAAGAGGAAGGTCGATTGTTCCTTTGTCGCCCACTTGGAAATCATTTATATTCTTGGGAACGACAATGGCACGATAGCGTTTCTTCACTATACGGTCGAGGAATTGCTTCTGGATATGCTTATATGTCACCTCGTCCTTGGCAGCAACAATAAGTCCGCTGGTGTCCATATCAAGACGATGACACAAGAGTATGCCAGGATATCTCTCCTGAAGCAATGACTGCACCGACGTGCGACTGAGACGACCTGGAACGGAAAGCATTCCCGCAGGTTTGTCAACCACAACAATCCACTCATCCTCATAAACAATAGTCATCTCGCCATGGGCATAGCTCTGCTGAGGGTCATCGTCCACGTTCATTCCTTGCATCATAAACGAAAGTATGGGAAGACAACGCCCACGGCAAGCAGGATAGAAATGGAGATGATGACGTATCTCCTTTTTCGGAGAGTCGCCCCACCAGAACTCGGCAATTCTCACAGGGCGCATACCATCGAGAAAGGCATATTGCAACAGTTTGGGGGCACAGCACTCCCCTGCCCCTGATGGCGGGAACTTGATAGATGTGTCACTGAAAATATCAAGTAAATTGCGCCTTTCACCCTTGGCATTGAGCATGACGAAATGCGAAAAAAGCCAATTTTGCAAGGCTTGGGAGCGAGACTTACGCTCAGTCTTCAGTTGGGTAATATCCATATTGTGGTCATTCGCCTCGTCATTTTCCAACATTATAATATTATGGTTGATACGGGAAATCTCAGCCTCCTCGCATTTGAAATACCCATCTGGACTAAGATAGTTGAAGACAGGAGGAACAAAGAAGTCGTCACCATCAAGAATGTCAATCTGACCGGAATAGGCGGCAAGATAGCCCAATGCCCCGTCTTTCTCCACCACCAATATACCAAACATCTTACCTTCCTGTAAGACTGGCAGCCAATGAGGATGATTGAGGATATAAGATTTTACCCCTTCCACTGCAAGCAAGGAAAGAGAATCCGGCTCATAGCAGAAGGGGTAATTCATTGACTCCGGTGGAGTAATATCTGTATTTATTCGATGAAAAGTCATTTACTTAACATACTCAGCATAGTCGGTGAGGTGCATGTCGCCCTTGCGGATGAGAGTATCGTGGAATGCGAATGCGGCGGGGAGGTTGTGATGTGTCTGTCCACCCTTAGCAATCTTGAGATAATCCCAAAGGAGCTGCTTGTAGTCGGGATGAGCACAGTTTTCGATGATGCACTCAGCACGCTGCATAGGACTCTTGCCACGCAAGTCGGCAACACCCTGCTCGGTGACGATCACGTTGACATCATGCTCGGTGTGGTCGTGATGGCTTACCATAGGAACGATAGAGCTGATGGCACCGTTCTTTGCCACAGAAGGACATGTGAAGATGCTGATATAAGCGTTGCGCTCGAAGTCGCCCGAACCGCCAATACCGTTCATCATCTTAGTACCGGTGATGTGGGTGGAGTTGGCATTGCCATAGATATCACACTCAAGAGCAGTGTTGATGGCGATGACACCCAGTCGGCGGATGAGCTCGGGAGAGTTAGAGATCTCGCTCTGGCGCAATGTAAGGTGATCCTTGAAGTAGTTGATATTCTCATACACCTTCATAAGGCTCGGGTTGGTGACGGTGAGCGAGCAAGCCGAAGCCACCTTCACACGTCCGTTGAGCATCATGTCAACGACAGCATCCTGGAGCACCTCGGTGAAGATGTTGAAGTCGGGGATATTCTTGTCCATACTGAGTGCTGCGAGAATAGCGTTGGCTGTAGTACCCACACCACTCTGCAATGGCAGGAACGAAGAAGGAATGATGCCACGCTTCATGTCGGCAGCGAGGAACTCGGCAACGTTATTACCTATCTGTGTGGTAATCGGGTCGAGATCTTTGAAAGCACGAGCCTCATCGGGGATATTGCACTCCACAACACCCACAATCTTCTTGGCGTCGATTTCCACATAAGGAGTACCAATGCGGTCATCTACCTTAGTGATTGGAATAGCCTGACGATAGGGAGGATCCTGCAGTTCATACACATCGTGCAGATACTTGGCGTCGGGGCTATGGAATTGGTTATGCTCGAGGATAACATGCTTGGCAAGACGAGCAGCCGTAGGACTGATACCACCGGCAGATGTGAGATAAGCCTTACATGTGGTCTCACCCTCTTCAAGGTCGCACACCTCAAGGATAGCCCAGTCAACCTGTCCCATAAATCCGTATCTCAACTCCTGAGCCATCTGTGAGAGGTGGATGTCGTTATAGGCAATCTCACCCATGTTCACATGCTTGCGGAAATCGGGATTAGTAGTGTAGGGAGCACGATAGCGTATGGCCTGTGCATTGGCAAGGTCACCATCGGTGCTCTGTCCGGTAGAGGCACCAGTGAAGATACCTACCTGAAATTCTCGACCAGCCTCATGCTCGGCGAGAGCAATCTTGGCGAGTTCCTTGGTAACAGCCTTGGCTGCACCCGATGGAGTGAATCCGCTGAGAGCGATGTTCTCTCCGTTTTTGATAAGCGCTGCGGCTTCGGCAGCTGTCATACGTTTGTAAGCCATTTTTTATTCTATCATTTAATTAAATGAGTATTATATTTAATGGTGCAAAATTACTCAATTTTGAGCACTTGACAAAATTATTTGTGCTTTTTTCTACTATTTGCTGTCAAATATGAGCATTTTCCACTGTTCTTGCAAGTTTATCACTCATATTTCCAGTGATTGACCATCCCAACGCCTCAAGTTTGCGAGTGGAAAAGAGGGAACGCGTAACACGGTTGTAGCCCTTGCTCTCGGAGTCGGGCGGCAACTGTATGACAACCTTTCGCCCTGCGGCTGAGGCTATCATGTCGGCAAGTTGGCGTATGGTGACATTTGAATTGGAGTCGGCGATATTATATGCCTCGCCCGATTCACCTTTTAATAATATATAAAGGAGTGCCCTCACGCAGTCAACAACATAACACCATGAGCGGAACTGGCTGCCGTCGCTTTTCATCACAATATCCTCGCCTCGCAATACATTACGGATAAACTGTGCATAGACACGATTGTCGGAGGATGTGAAATGAGGGCCATAGGTATGGCATGGTCGGGCTATAACGACATCAACACCATATTGCTCCTTATATGCTGCGCAAAGGGTTTCGGCTGTGCGTTTTGATGATGGATAGCATGAGCGGGATAATGTAGGATTAACATAACCGCTGTCAGTCTCAATAAAGGCAGGCCCATCGGGGGTATTCTCTGTCGCTCCACCCTCGCCATACACCTCACCAGTAGAGACATAAAGAAAACGGCGCATGGAATGAGCCATACCATATTCGATGAGATTGGCAGTGCCATAGATATTGGATTTTATCACATCTACGGGAGAAGAGGCAAAGGCAGCGGGAGAGGCGTCACTTGCGGCATGGATAATGTAATGAAAAACGAGAGCTTCGTCGCATGACAACGGCTTGGAGACATCGTATTTGAAGAAATGAAATCTGGGATTATCGGCATATTCGACAAATCTCGCCCTTGCCCGCTCTTCATTACGCCCGGCGGCATACACGTTTATATCTCCGTGAGCCATCAGCACATCGACAAGACAACTGCCAATAAGACCCGTCGCCCCTGTCACAAGAATGTTGCGCTCTCTCAATTCCTCCCACGGCAATGCCTCGCCTGCCGCAGCCAGTATATCATCCAAATAACTCATCATTGACATCGTCGATTGCTGGCTTCACCTTAGCATAGCTCGAACAATCTCGGCTCTGCATTCGGTTTGCGCAGCCATTCTTCATTCTTCATTTAAAACACTCCTCATTTAATCCACGTTTCCTTCTCAACATGCATCAGAGCCTTGAGGATTTCGAGGTCCTCTATAGTAGTCACCTTGATATTCTTCTCCGAACCAGGGACAATGTGCATCTCTATGCCACCGAGTTCAGCCATCAATGTGCACGAGGCAACGGAGTTGGTGATGCCACGTCGTGCAGCCTCCTCGTGAGCCGCTATGAGGTTGCTCAAGCGGAAGGTTTGCGGAGTCTGGGTGCGGATTAGTTTATCACGAGGGATACTCGTTGTAGTGGCAAAACCATCGTCACTCTCGAGGATTGCCTCACGACACTTTATACCCGTGATGGCATAACCATATTTCTTGCAAATCGCAATATTTGAAGAAATGATATCCTGCGAAAGCAACGGGCGCACGGCATCGTGAACCAACACCAAGTCATCATCAGCGATTCCTGCATCCTTTAAGCCATAGATACCATTGTGTATGGATTCCTGACCATTGCTTCCGCCAGGGAATATCCAGCGCAGTTTAGTCACCATAAACTGGTTGGCATACGACTGCAACACCGTTTGCCAACCGTCGAGACATACGACGGCAATTCCGTCGATGTCGGGGTGACGCTGAAATGCCAACATCGTATGTATGATTATCGGACAGTTATCTACATGCATAAACTGCTTGGGTATATCCTGCCCCATCCTATTGCCGGAGCCACCAGCTATTATTAACGCGTAGTTCATCTCTTAATTCTTAATTTTTAATTCTTAATTCTCAACTTCCCCACCGCTTCTTCCCTCGTCTCCTTGCGGTCGAGATTGACATAGGCGCGATGATGTTTCTCCACCCTCTGTTCCACAGGCGGCAACTGCATATAGTCGCCAAAGAAATGGCGCAGATACTTGTCGTATTCCTGTGGCAGCGGCACCTCGGTATCCTCAAACGGGAACATCTTGCCATCGCCAAGCCATTCCTTGGGGAACACCTCCTTATATCCATACGAACCGGTATATACCTGCACGTTGCGAGCCTGGTCGTAGTCGTAGCGATGACTAATCTCATCCATCTGGGCAATGAGTCGGCGGCGGATAGTCGTACGGCAGAAGAAGGCAAGCGTCTTTATGGCAAAACGCCCCCACTCCTTCGGGTCGGTGAGCAAATGCATATACTCACCAAAGGTGTTATGCGTGGAGACGGCATTCAGACGATTGATTATCTTGGTGTATTTGTCCTTCAGTCGCTTAGCCTCATCGATGTCGTCGTCGGTGGCATCAAGTGGGAAGATATCCACAAAGAGACCGATGACACACGGTCTTTCCCTCTCCTCTATTAGAGTAGTGGTTCTATCCGAGAGCTTGGAGAAATACAGAGGATAGGTAGGGTCGGAATAAGGGGAGATAATCTCGTATTTCCCGAAATCCTCACGCTTGGCAATCTCGAGAAGGCGGTCGTAGTCGGGACGCGGCATGATTACATCAATATCGTCGTCCCAAGGGATAATGCCATGATGACGCACTGCCCCTATCGCCGTACCCGCACAGCAATAGTATCTCAACCCGTGCTTGTCGCATATCTGCATGAAAGCCTTGAGTATGTCGAGGATAGTGGCGTTCCACCTGTCTTTCACCTTTTTTATATCCATATCGCTATTTATTGTCTTATTTAGCGTACAAAGTTAGTGTTTTTTTTGTTTTCCACAAAATATTATCCTCCTTTTTTTCACAATATCAGAATATTATATTAATTTTGCAGCCAAAAAGTAGGCAACAGATGGACAACTTGAAAGAAAAGACAGCCAAAGGACTGCTTTGGGGAGCACTCAACAGCGGTACGATGCAGGTGCTCAACCTTGTGTTCGGCATCTTCCTCGCCCGTATGCTGTCGCCCCACGACTATGGTATTGTGGGAGTGCTCACCATCTTCACCCTCATTGCCGGCAACCTTCAGAGCAGCGGTTTCACCCAGGGACTCACCAACATCAAGCAACCCACGGCAAACGACTACAACTCCGTCTTTTGGTTTAATATCTCGGTTAGCATCGTATGCTATATCATCCTTTTTTTCTGCGCCCCACTGATAGCGTGGTTTTTCCATTCCGACGAACTCATTCCCTTGTCGCGTTTCGTATTCTTGGGATTCCTGATTTCTTCGTTTGGTATTACGCGCAATGCCATCATGTTCAAGCAGATAATGGCTCGCGAGAGGGCCATAACAGGATTCATATCCCTCTTGATATCAGGGGCTTGCGGCATTGTCTTGGCATATAATGGATTTGCTTATTGGAGTTTGGCAGTTCAGTCGGTGATGTTCTCACTGATACAGAATATATGTCGCTATTATTACACTCGCGATATATGGCGCCCGTCGCTGCATATCGACATGTCGCCAGTGAAGAGGATGTTCCCGTTCAGTGTGAAGGTATTGGTGACGAGTATTATCAACACCATCAACAATAATGTGCTGACATTCATCTTCGGCAATCTGTTCCCTATGAAAACAGTAGGCAACTTCTCGCAAGCAATGAAATGGGACACGATGGCATATACAACCATCTCGGGAACAATAGAACAAGTGGCGCAACCGATACTTGTGGAAATAGCCGACGACAAGGACCGAGAGTTGCGCGTGTTCCGCAAGATGATAAGGTTCACGGCTTTCCTTGTCTTCCCCTGTCTCTTCGGACTTTCGCTTGTGGCAGAGGAGTTTATCCTCGTCACTATCTCTGCCAAATGGCTCGACAGTGTACCTCTGCTCCAGATACTATGCGTAGGCGGAGCCTTCATGCCTTTCTACACTATGTATCAGCATCTTGTGATTTCCGCCGGGCGCTCGGATATATATATGTGGTGTAATATCGGACAGATTATCCTTCAGATAGTCATCATCCTTGCATTTCATTCTTTCGGTATAGTGACGATGGTAATTGCATATACAGCCTTCACTATATCATGGCTTGGTATATGGCATATCTTTGCCAAGCGGCTTATCGGAATCGGCTTTTTGGACATTGCCAAGGACATTGCCCCGTTTATGCTTGCATCGGCGGGAGTAATGATTATCACTCATTATCTCACCACCTCATTGCTCTGTGACATCTCTCCATATCTTGCCTCTCCCTTTGTTCTTCTTCCTTTGAGGGTCGTTATTGCATCTGCATTATATTACGGTGTTATGAAGGCGGCAAGAGTGAAAATCATGGATGAATGTATCAACTATATCAGGCGCAAAAGATAACTTGTTTTCATTCACTTAATCGGAGTATATTATCTTTTCGTTCGAAGCCTTCGAACGGATATTCAAAGCTTTCGGATCTCCGTTCGAAGCTTTCGGATGGACATCCAAAGCTTTTTATGGATACAACGATAGCTTGTTGTGAACATTATATAAGTTCGATTCAGATAGTATTTCAACTGTCTGTTCAGATAGTAACTGAATAGCCTATTCACTTAATGTCACTACGGCCTGTTCACTCAATTTCACAACAATTATTCTTTCATTGTCAAAATAGCTATTCTTTTATTGTAACAACAACTATTTTTATTACTACCTTCCAAACAGAGGAAAAGATAAAATATCCTAAAAATGAATGTCTTATTTTGGATTGATATGGGAAATTAGTATATTTGCAACGTAATTACATAAATATTGCCTATCCTTAATTAAAAACAATAAAGAAAATATGAAGAAAACGATATTTGCCATATGTATGTTAGGGTTGATTGCTGTCAACTCACATGCCCAGAGTAAAGTGAAATGTTTTGATTTCGGTTGGAAATTCACAAATCAAGAAATAACTGACGGACAATCTGTTTCGCTTGACGACTCCAAGTGGAAGAGTATTGACCTGCCACATGATTGGGACATCAGTCACACTCCATCTGCCAATGCATCCACTGGCAAAGGAGGAGGATATTTCCCCGCAGGAAAAGGATGGTATCGCAAGCATGTGAAGGATTCGGAATTAAATGTGAGTGAAGGCGAAAGTATGTGGCTTCACTTTGAGGGTGTATATCAGGATTGCAAGGTGTATGTCAACGGCAAACAGGCGGGCAAGCATTTCTATGGATATACTCCATTCAAGGTAAATATCACTCCGTATATCTGCAAGGGTATGAATACCATTGCAGTAATGGTAGATAATTCACGGCAACCAAACTGCAGGTGGTATAGCGGTTCGGGAATATATCGCCACGTATGGCTTGAGACATACAACAGGAACAAGATGGACGATCCACAGAAGCTCTTTGTGCGCACAGAGAAGGTTTTTGGCATTTCAGCCGACGGAACACATGCCGACTCAGCAGCAGTGCGTGTGACTTATGGCAACCAATTGGACGAGACACGTATGCTCCGCAATGTAGAACTATGGTCGCCCGACACTCCCAAGCTATATGACATCAAGGTTGGCGAATTGACGGTGAAGCACGGTGTGCGCACCTTCAGCTATGACGCAAAGAACGGATTTCTGCTCAACGGCAAACCGACACTTATCAATGGTGCATGCGTGCATCACGACAATGGGGTGTTGGGAGCTATGGCATTTGATGCTGCCGAGATACGCAAGGTGAGACTGATGAAGGAGGCTGGATTCAATCTCATACGCACATCTCATAATCCACAGACTCGTGCCATGCTCGATGCCTGTGACAGTTTGGGTATGATGGTGGTGGATGAATCATTCGACGGATGGTATTCGGAGAAGAATCCTTATGATTATCATATAGCTATCGACTCATGCTATACCGAAGACATCACTGCCATGGTGCTTCGCGACCGCAACCATCCTTGCATCATATCATACAGCATAGGAAATGAGGTGATTGAGCGCAAGGATATTCGTGTGATTCATACAGCCAGCAAATTCAAGAATGTCATAACATCACTCGACAACACACGTCCGGTGACCGAAGCCTTATGTGCGTGGGACAGCGACTGGGAAATCTACGACCCTCATGCTGCCGTACTCGACATCGTGGGCTACAACTATATGATGCACAAGGCAGAAAGCGACCATGAGCGTTGCCCCGAGCGTGTGATGTGGCAGACAGAAAGCTATCCTCGCGATGCTTTTGCCAACTGGAAGCACACCGTTGAGCGTCCATATATCATAGGTGATATGGTATGGACGGGGCTTGACTATTTAGGGGAGTCTGCCATAGGACTTTGGCATTACGAGAATGAACCCAGAGTGGAACATTGGCAAGCGGAGCATTTCCCTTATCATGGTGCATATTGTGGTGATGTAGATCTGACGGGATGGCGCAAACCGATTTCCCATTATCGTGACATGTTGTGGAACGTGGAAGAAGGTGCGGCGGATGTCTATTTAGCTATTCGTGAACCAGATTACTATTTCAACGGACATGTGACGGAAACAATGTGGTCGGTATGGCCTACATGGGAGTCGTGGAACTGGCGTGGATGGGAAGGAAAAGACATCGAGGCGGAAATCTACACCAAGGCTCCCAAAGTAAGACTCTATCTTAATGACAAGCTTATTGCTGAGAGGGATGTAAACATTGACACTCAATACAAGGCTGTGATAAAACTGCCTTATCAGCCTGGCACCCTAAAAGCCGTGTCAGTGGATGCCAATGGAAAGGAGATGGCTGAAAGCACACTCCGCACAAGTAGCGAACCTGCCACCATTCGATTGACCCCCGACCGCAAACTTATCAATGCCGACGGTCAGGACCTTGCCTTTATCATGGTTGATGTTGTAGATAAGGATGGGAATATTGTAGCTGATGCTGACATTCCTGTCACTGTCAGTGTAAAAGGACGGGCTACATTGCTTGCTGCGGCAAGTGCCAATCTGAAAGACCTCGAACCGAAAACATCTCCTAAGGTGACTACATACAAAGGGAAAGCCATTATCGTTGTGCGCAGTGGAAGAAAAGCAGGAAAGGCTGTCATATCAGCCTCCATGCCCAAAGAAAACGGCAGTAAAAGTACATCGTTGACAATAAATTGCAAGTAAATTAGTTGCCCGACTTATATGCTTTCTCGTAATTGCGCTGCATACTGACTAATGAGAAATTGTCTTCTGCATACGCCATTGCCTTTGCTCCGAGAACTTCTCTCGACATCGACGGCAATATCACGTTGAAGATATTAAGATAGGCATCAACATTGTTGTTCTCCACCTTTAGAGGCCAGTCTTCAGGCAGGGTTTCACCCAATCCCGGACAATCATTGATGATGTTGGGAAGTGCTGACATCGATGCCTCTATCGCCACTATACTAAGTCCCTCAAACTCAGATGGCATGAACATATAGTCGAATGAGGAGAGATAGGATGACAGTGAGAACAGCGGTGGATTGATGCTCACGTTCTTCTGTTCGCCCAATCGACTGTGGATGAGTTCTGACAAAGAACCATCGCCGAAAATATGGAAATGATACCGTTCGTCATCCCTCATTGCCCGCAATACCTCGACAAGGGTGGATATTCCCTTCTGCATTTCAAATCGCCCGGCAAAGATGACGTTAATCTTACCATCCACAAGATGAGGATAGCAATTGCTATCCGGTTTGCCCACACCATTATATATAATAGGTGTATCCTCGCCGAATCTCTGCAGATATGACGCTCTGACAGATTGGGATATAGCGATATTGCATCCGTGGGAAATAAAGAAACGCTCGCATACATTACCGATAAAAGATTGTCCTGTCCATAGCACATTGTTGTGTATGGTTCTCACAATCTTGCATCGGCGGGCAATAAAAGGGAAAAGCTTTACAGATGCCACAATGCACATATCAGGCACCTCGGTGTGTGTGTGGATAACATCAGGATGCCAACGCAACCATATAAAAAGCATGCGCAAAGGGAAAAGAAGAGCGGCAATACGCTCAAAGAGAAAATGAAAACGGATGTCGGGCATCCAAGCCCTATGGCATTGGACACCCGCATCCGTTAGTTCGTTGATAAAGTTATTAGTAAACTGCGATTTTCCACGCATTGTCTCCACGATATGGTATTCCATATCGTCAGTCTTCGACTTGGCGATGCTTGCAGCTACTCGCTCTGCACCGCCAAGGTCGAAATGAGATATGATGTGGAAAACCTTCAAGTCCTAACTCTTAATTCTTATTCCTTAACGTCCTCCGGCAACATGAGAATCTCAGCCCTGTTGCCCGACTTTAGAATTTCGCCTACGATAGCGGAGATGGTCTCAGGAGTCTGTGCATCCACAACGGCATCGTAGTTAGTAT
>OBLI01000994.1_pt1 | contig 29192 bp, 25 predicted proteins | sample 1519701 | NCBI WGS metagenome assembly OBLI01 (sample SAMEA3663005, study PRJEB22513) | pig gut metagenome | biome: pig gut; feature: pig-associated habitat; material: faeces | place: France | collected 2012 | reverse complement strand
TATATATATTTATTATTAACTTGGAAACATGGTTATGGGTATATGAATTTGCCCAATTTGCTTTTGCCCAATTTGCCCATGTTGTAACACTGCTGGATGACTGCTAAAAAAGCGGAGTCACAGCGGAGTCATAGCGGACTCACATAGGAGGAACAAACTCATCTAAAATGCTTGTTATCATCATAAAAAACCAGTGTCATGGGTGTCGTGGAAAACACTTTGACACCTTTGACACTGACACCTTTGACACCATTGACACCTCTCCCCGCCCCTACAATGCAGCTAAAAGGCTGTTCCACTGCCCTTTTTCCGCCTAAAAAGCGGAGGATGAACGGAGTCATAGCGGCGTCATAGCGAAGGATGAACGGAGGATGAGGGAGCTTATCTTCCGTTTGTCTAAAGCATAGCTTTAGCTCACTTAATGCATAGCTTTAGTCCACCTAAAGCATAGCTTTATATGGCATAATGTATTGTTTAGGATGGATACACAATATATTACGATGGATTTATGAAGGGTGAAGGGTTAACGCTTTTATTCTTTGGAGCAAGTCAATTCGGTTGCCACTGGAGACGTGGGCGTCTCGCCCGCGGCTAACGCTTATTCATATTTTTTCACCCATCAAATGCTTTATTCTCCCCGTTTATTTGCAGAATCCAAAAATAAATCGTATCTTTGCTGCGGAAATATATTTTTTCACAATTCTAAATATAATTATCATGGGAAGATATTTGGTTATAGGCATTGCCACACAACTTGCTTTCAAGAAGAAAGAAGCAGAGACTGTCTTAGAATCTGTCGAGAAAGCAAAAAAACACGTTACGGAAAACTATGCTCCTCTTGATGTGTATGACATGACGGAGGACGAGGATTATGTCAAATTCAAATTAAAGGACAACCTGCTTGAAACAGGACTGAAAGACTTCCTCAAGGACTTCTATTCGGACAGACTGTCATTCGGCTCTCAAACAAATGAGGGAGAAAGAATACTGGAAGCTTTGGAAGACATACATACAGCAGAAGAAATATTATCTATGGCCGATGAAAAATCATGGCCACACTTCCAGTATGACCCGTATTGGGATTCCATTTACGTTGAGGGCAAATGGAGAGAAGAAATGCAAATTTATATAGAGGGTATCGACCTAAGCGTAGATGGAAAGATATTGATTGAGTGCACTAATGGATTATTTGAATACTTTGCATCCCTACTCCGCGAGAAATACAAGAATCATTCATTGTCAAAGACACTGCATGTGACAATTAGTGGGTAAAATCTCTTGTTACAGACTAATGAGAAAAGGTGTCGGGTGTCAAAGTGTCAGGTGTCAAAGGTGTCATTCGATAAAGTATATCATATATCACAAAAAAATCGCAAAAGATTTTGTTATAACAAGGATTTTATTTACCTTTGCAGACAAATATAATATGAATCGGTATGCAGTTGAAATTGGATTATAGCTTATGCGAAGAATATAAGAGCAATACTCAAAAGATGAGGGTTGCCACTGAAAAGTGGGTAGAACAGAATATGTTCTGCCCTATTTGCGGTCGCCCGCATCTGCATCACTATACCGCCAACAAGCCCGTGGCTGATTTCTGCTGTGAGGAATGTGAAAATGACTTTGAGCTCAAAAGCAAAAATCAGGATTCACTGGGTAAGATTATTAATGATGGGGCGTATGATACGATGATGGCACGCCTCAACGACTTACATAATCCCAACTTCCTGTTTATGACACATATCGATGAATATATCAATAACTTCATACTTATACCGAATCATTTCTTCACTCCTGAAATAATCATAAAGCGCAAACCATTGTCAGACAATGCACGTAGAGCCGGATGGGTGGGATGTAACATAAATATCGCTGATATTCCACAAAGTGGAAAGATTTTCATTGTAAAGGATGGCAAGGAAATTGACCGCAACAAGGTGATTGATGATTATGCACGAATTAAGGAACTGAAGAATAATAGTCTCGCATCACGAGGATGGATGCTGGATGTACTGTCGTGCGTGGAAAGAGCGAAAGAGGATGTGTTCTCGCTTAAGGAGATGTATGAGTTCTGCGACGAACTACAGGAAAAACATCGTGACAATGCTCACGTTAAAGACAAGATAAGGCAACAATTGCAATTCCTAAGAGACAAGGGGCTGATTGAGTTCTTGGAACGAGGCGTATATAGACGCTTATGACAAATGCACCTTGATTTCGTGATCAATTATTAACAATAGACTATTGGCGAACATATCGCACAATTCAACAATAAACATTTGAATATCAATCATTTACCCAATTGATCTTTTTTGATCACAAAAGTCAAACTATGATCTTTTGTGTATTATTTCAAGATATTCCATTACCTTTGCAGCCGCAATGGAATATCAGTTGGACATACACAAGGATAAGGCATTTTATGTGTCGCCGAGAATGGATTTCACCCTCATCAAGGGTGACTCTTTCTCGACACTGCCCGACTTTGACTTCAAGTTCGACATGATATTCGCCGACCCTCCTTATTTTCTCTCCAACGGCGGAATATCGCTGCAGAGCGGACAGGTGGTGTGCGTGGACAAGGGGGAATGGGACAAGGGAAAGACGCCCGAGGAAATGAGGGAATGGAATATGGAGTGGCTCAGATTGTGCAGAGACAAGCTGAAGGACAATGGCTCGATATGGATTTCGGGCACATATCACAATATCTTCTCGGTGGCTGACTGTCTGACGCAGCTCGGATACAGGATTCTCAATGTCATCACATGGCAGAAGACTAATCCGCCGGTGAATATATCGTGCCGGTTCTTCACATATTCCACGGAGTTCGTGATATGGGCGAGGAAATCGAAGAAGGTGGCGCACAAGTTTAACTACGACGTGATGAAGAGGCTGAACGAGGGAAAACAGATGACCGACGTGTGGCGCCTGCCAGCCATCGGCAGATGGGAGAAATCGTGCGGCAAGCACCCGACGCAGAAACCGCTCGCCCTGCTGACGCGCATCATATTGGCTTGCACCGATGAGGGCGACTGGGTGATGGATCCCTTCTGCGGCAGCGGCACGACCGGCATTGCCGCAAATCTGTGCGGTCGCCGATTCTGCGGCATTGAGCGCGAGGAGGAGTTCTGCCGTATGGCAAGGGCAAGGCGCGAGGAAATAGAAAACCTGAGAATAAAGGCCGACCTGAGAAATCACATCGCCGACCTCAGAATCCTTGGCCAAGAGGAGATGCAGGACATATTTGCGTGCGAGCCAATAATGGAGGGAAGGCTGCCATTCGGATAGGCATCATAATATATAATAACCACCTGTTTTTCTTGACCCACGCCTTTCTATTTTGGATAATTCAACAAGACGGGCAACATATCTGTTTATAGTAGGACGACTTTTGCCTGTAAAAGTCATAATGTCGCTAATCTGCACTCCTGGGGTTGCCTCTATAAACTTTACAATAGCCAACTCGTCTGCATTTAATGTATCACTTAATGTATCATTTAATGTATCATTTAATGTATCATTTATCGTGCCATCCTCTTTACGTGGTGACAAGCTGTCCTTGAATTGAACTATAAGAGTCACAAAATAAGGGTCAACACGGAATATTGGCTTAGGCATTCCAGCCGATTCACACTCTGAAAATATTCTTGTTATACCACGTCCCCATGCCTCCATAAGTCCACTACGATAAAACACGTCGGCTATAACTGGATTGATATTCAGTAGTGTGATTTATTAGAACGTTCCATTATTGCAGCAAACATCGACTTAGCAGCTTTTAAGTTGTAACGTGGAGCATTTGCGTGCTCTGCGTCTATACGCATCTGTTCAAAACGCTCTGCCGACTGACCTGTCAATATGGGTATTGGTCTGGGACTATACATAATCTTATAATATTTCAAATAAATAATTATCTAACATTTATGAGGCATATACAACACCTGCACTGCAAAATTACAGCTTTTTCTTGAAAAACAAATGAAATTAAGGGAAAATATCGAGGTTTGTTATAAATCTTTAACGGTTTATCATGTTCTGAGTAAAAAGCACATGCTTTACATAGGAATAATCATACGACAATAGGGTTTGTTTTCATAGACTGAAAATGGATGAAATAATCTCACGAAGAGATAAACAAGAACAGGAAAATGTCGGAGATAATGTCGGAAACAATGTCGGAAATACATCTCAGATTAAACCTTCTGAACGACAAGAACTTATAAAATTATTAATTAAGACAAATTCTAAGGTTAGCGCAAGACAAATGTCGGAAACCTTGTCGGAGATAATGTCGGAGGTCTTTTCGCCGACTCAGCGACAATGAGCTCGAGGGAGATGCGGGACATATTTGCGTGCGAGCCAATAATGGATGGAAGGCTGCCATTTGGATAGTGTACTTGCTGGTAGTGTTAAAAATATTTATATATAGCATATTCGTTACATAAAAAATGAGTTATTCTCTACTTTTTTACTATCTTTGCACCGTCGAAAGCTTGGAATGGTGCAGTTTTATGGGTATGTCAAGTCGTGGAATGGTGCAATTTTCAAGCTTTCGAAGTCGTGGAATGGTGCAATAAGATATCAAAAAGGTAAGATATGCGAAGAAAAATATACAACGAAATGCTCCTTTGGAAGGAGAAAAGAAGTGGTAAGGAAGCACTGCTTATTGATGGTGCGCGCCGTGTGGGAAAGAGTTGGATAGTCGAGGAATTTGCAAAAAACGAATATGATTCGTATGTGCTTATTGACTTTTCAAATACAAAGAACTCAATACGTCGTCTATTCATTGACTATGAAGGCCAGATGGATGCATTTTTCATGCATCTTAGGCTTGAAACGGGAGTAAAACTCTTCGACCGCAAGTCACTTATCGTATTTGACGAGATACAGAATTTCCCCAAAGCCAGGGAAGCCATAAAGTATCTTGTCAAAGACGGGAGATATGACTATATTGAAACAGGTTCGCTGATGAGTATCAATGCCAATGTAAAGGATATAAACATCCCAAGCGAAGAGCATCGTATAGATATGTTCCCTATGGATTTTGAGGAATTCTTGTGGGCATTGGGAGATGATATGATGATGGATTACACAAGGGAGTGTTTTGCCAACAGAAAACCCCTTGGACAATCGCTCCACCGTAAAATGATGGAATATTTTCGTCTTTACATGATTATTGGCGGTATGCCGCAGGCTGTGAAAGAATGGATTGAAACAAAAGATTTTGACGAAGTTGACCGAACCAAGAGAAATATTTTGTCACTCTATCGTAGCGACATTAGTAAGTATGCCAGCGGCCAAGAAACAAAGGTAACGAGGATATTTGATACTATTCCATCACAATTACAAAAGCACGAGAAGAAATTCCGCTTGTCATCCCTTGGCCAAGGTGTCAGAAGCCGAAGTGTGGAAAACGCTTTTTTCTGGCTCGAAGAATCTCGTGTCGTGAATGTATGTTTTGCGGCAACAGAGCCTACGGTGGGACTGGAAATGCGTGTCGACGAGTCTGCCCGGAAAATCTATATGGCAGATACGGGATTACTGATTTCCCATTCGTTCAGCGAAGCAAAAATCAGAGCCGAAGAGTTATACCGCAAGATTATGCATGACAAGATTGAGCTTAACAAGGGTATGCTGGTTGAGAATATTGTGGCTCAGATGTTGCGTGCTAACGGTCACAAGTTATATTTCTTCTCTTCATACAGCAAGACAGAGGCTGACGAACGTATTGAGATAGATTTTCTTATACCAAAGCCCATTATTAGCAACAGGCACAACATACATCCGATTGAAGTGAAATCTGCATCTCGATATTCTCTGACATCACTCAACAGGTTTATTTCGAAATATCATAGTGCGATTGCAGAACCGATAGTCCTTCATACATCTGACTTGAAAGTAGAAGAAGGTAAGTTGTTCCTGCCGTTGTATATGACCGAATTATTGTAATCTGAATAATACAAAGCAGCCCGCAGAACTCTTATGTCTGCGGGCTGCACTCTTTATTATTCCCACTCGATTGTGGAAGGGGGTTTTGAGGATATGTCATAGCATACGCGGTTGACTCCCTTAACCTTGTTGATAATCTCATTGGAGACTTTTGCCATAAAGTCGTAGGGCAGATGTGCCCAGTCGGCGGTCATGGCGTCGGTGGAGGTGACGGCACGCAGAGCAACGGGGTGCTCGTAGGTGCGCTCGTCGCCCATCACGCCTACACTGCGGACTGTGGAAAGGAGCACTGTGCCTGCCTGCCAAATTTGGTCGTAGAGCGACACCTCGATTTCTCCGTCGGTCATCTCGGCTGGAACTCCGGCTGCCAACACCTTGCGGGCGTCCTCACCTGAGAGGCGCACCTTGTAGTCGCGCAAGCCGCGGATATATATGTCGTCGGCATCCTGAAGGATGCGCACCTTCTCGGGAGTGATGTCGCCAAGGATTCGGACAGCAAGACCTGGACCGGGGAAAGGATGGCGAGTTATGAGGTGCTCGGGCATTCCAAGTTGGCGACCTACCCGACGTACCTCGTCCTTGAACAGCCACTTCAGAGGCTCGCACAACTGGAGATGCATCTCCTTGGGCAGACCACCCACATTGTGATGGCTCTTTATCACCTTACCGGTGATGTTCAGACTCTCGATACGGTCGGGATAGATAGTACCCTGGGCAAGCCACTTGGCTCCAGTAATCTTCTTTGCCTCGGCATTGAACACCTCGACGAAGTCGCGACCGATAATCTTGCGCTTCTGCTCGGGGTCGGTAACTCCGGCAAGGTCGGCGAAGAACTTCTCACTGGCGTCAACACCGATCACATTAAGACCGAGACACTCGTAGTCGTGCATCACATCGCGGAACTCGTTCTTGCGCAACATTCCGTGGTCAACGAAGATACAAGTAAGGTTGTTGCCGATGGCACGGTTGAGCAATACGGCACATACTGAGGAATCGACTCCACCGGAAAGACCGAGGATGACTTTGTCGTCGCCTAATTCTGCCTTCAGCTCTGCCACTGTGGTATCAACAAACGAGGCGGCACTCCAACTCTGGGTAGAACCGCAGATATCCACCACAAAATTCTTCAAAAGCTGTGTTCCCTGCAAGGTATGGAATACCTCGGGGTGGAATTGCACTGCCCAGATAGGCTCTGACTTTGATGCATAAGAAGCGAACTTCACGTCGTTGGTTGAAGCGATGCACTCAAATCCCTCGGGGATGGCTGTGATGGTGTCGCCATGACTCATCCACACCTGGGAGTTCTGTTCAAAACCCTTGAACAGGGGATTAGATGTATCGACTGTTGACAGATGAGCGCGACCATACTCGCGAGAGTCTGCCTTCTCCACCTTGCCTCCAAGGGTGTGCGAAATAAACTGCGCACCATAGCAGATACCCAACACCGGCAGGCGACCTACGAACTGGCTCAAGTCAACCTTGAAAGCCTCGGGGTCGTGCACCGAATAGGGTGAACCACTCAGGATGACTCCAATCACAGAGGGGTCGTCCTTTGGAAACTTGTTGTAGGGAAGAATCTCGCAGAAGGTATCGAGCTCTCTGACGCGACGGCCGATAAGCTGGGTCGTCTGCGACCCGAAATCAAGAATAATAATCTTCTGTTCCATTGTTCTTTACATTATTATATATATGAATAAAATTAATTTTCTATGAAGTTAAAGAAGTTAAGGACGAATGAATTGTTCCGCCTCACTGAGCGAGTCGAGCTTTCCGACATCGAGCAGACGGAGGTCGGTCTTGAGACATCCGCGGATATCTGCCTTCTGGCAAGCATCGAGATAGAAGTCGATGATACCGAATTTATCAGGCCACTCAGCCATCAGAGGGAAGAGACGCGGCGAGAAGACATGGATGCCGGAGAAGGCAAAGTGAGCCTCACTCCCCTCCACCACACGATGAGGTGGTTTCACTTCCCCCGTCTTAATATTTATCCACCCATTGAGCCTCATCTCCTCATTGAAGATGAGATAGCGGGATGTGTCTCTACGACTAACCAACAATGTTGCGTCGTTATCTGCGGCAATGTCGTAAAACTTGGCAAGATCGACATTATGCAATATATCCACATTATGGATGAGGATAGGTGATGAGGGGGCGAAGAGCGGTGCTGCCTTACGTATGCCACCACCCGTGTCGAGCAGGGCGTCGCTCTCGTCACTTATGCGTATGTCAAGACCGAAGTTGTCGTTGGTCTTGAGATAGTCAACTATCTGCTCGGCAAAATGGTGGACATTCACCACTATACGCTCAAATCCCGCCGCCTTAAGATTCATAATGACCCGATGGAGAAGAGGTTCTCCCCCCACTCTCACCAATGCCTTGGGCATCGTATCGGTCAGCGGACGCAAACGGGTGCCAAGTCCCGCCGCAAATATCATTGCCTGCTTCATGTCAAAATTTTTAATTTTGAGATTAAAATATTAAAACATTAAAATATTAAAGTTCATTGCCACTCCCATTTTAATTCTTTAATTCTTTAATTTCCATTTTGAGCCTCCAGCTCAAAATGGATTCCCTGTTCACGATGGATTATCCTCACCTCCACACCGAATTTCTCATGGATATGTTCGGCGAGGTGTTGGGCGGAATACACACTGCGGTGCTGGCCCCCGGTGCAACCAAAGCAGAACATCAACGACGTGAAACCACGCTGGATATAGCGACGCACATGTGCATCGGCCAACTTATACACCGAGTCGAGGAAGGTGAGTATCTCGCCGTCATCCTCGAGGAAACGGATTACCGGTTCGTCGAGACCCGTGAGTTTCTTGTATGGCTCATATCGTCCGGGATTATGTGTGCTTCGGCAGTCGAAGACATATCCGCCGCCATTGCCCGATGGGTCGTCGGGGATACCTTTGCGATAGGAGAAACTATATACGGTAACCACAAGCGGCCCCTTGCCGTCGTATTTGGAGAAGGTGGCTGGTCCGTCCTGCGGATGGGCGGGATAGATGTTCTTGTCGGTCACCTTATAACCGTCGGAGCGGTTGGCTGCCGCCTGTTCTATCAAGGCAAACTGAGGCAAGCGAGTGAGCTGCTCGAGCACCTCCACCATATATGAGTAAGGAAACTTGTTGTCGTGGAGCAGCTCGCGCAGGTTCTGTATCGCTGGCGGTATGGAGTCGATGAAATGCTTCTTATGCTCGAAATATCCGCGGAATCCGTATGCACCCAACACCTGCAGTGTGCGGAAGAGCACGAAAAGACTCAGTCGCTGGGCAAAATGGCGCACCGACGGCACCTCGGTGTAGTTCTTCAGCGAATAGTAGTATTCATACACGAGTTCGCGACGCAACTTATGCGAATACTTTGCCGATGCCTGCCAAAGGAAAGAGGCAAGATCATAGTAATAAGGTCCTTTGCGTCCGCCCTGAAAATCGATAAACCATGGATTACCCTTGTCGTCGAGCATGATGTTGCGGGCCTGAAAGTCGCGATAGAGAAAACTCTCCATCTTCTCCTCGGTGAGGTCGTTGGCAAACATACGGAAGTTTGCCTCCAACTTAAGCTCGTTGAAATCGATGTCGGTGGTCTTGAGGAAACAATACTTGAAATAGTTGAGGTCGAAGAGCACACTGTCGGTATCAAACTCCGGTTGGGGATAGCATTGCGAGAAATCCAATCCGCGGGCACCGCGAATCTGCACATTGGGCAACTGGCGTATCGCCTTGATGAGCAGTTCCTTCTCCTTGACATTATATCGACCTCCAGCCTCGCGACCGCCCTTCAACGCGTCAAAAAGCGACACAGAGCCGAGGTCTTGCTGGAGATAACACAGTTCATCGTCGCTCACGGCAAGAACCTTGGGCACCGGAAGGCGTCGCTGGTCGAAATGATTGCTGAGATATATGAATGCGTGGTCCTCGTCGCGACTTGTGCCGACAACTCCCACAACGGTTGCCCCGTCCTTGTCGGCAAAGCGGTAATACTTGCGGTTGCTGCCCGCCCCCGGAAGGGCTGTCACACTCACAGGGTCGCTGCCCGCCCACTGCCGATATAATTGCAAAATATTCTGTTCAACGTCCATAATATATATAATAATGTGCAAAAGTACTCATAATTTCCGATATAACCAAGAAAAAGGCGAAATTTTTATTTTTTTGTTTCAAATCATAAAAAAAAGTGCCAAAAAGTTTGCAAATTAAAAGAAAATATGTAACTTTGCAGCCGTAAACTTATAAAAAACAGAAAAATGAAGAGAATGAACAACAATACTTGGTGGTGGCGCAACTCGAGATTCAAATAATCGCGGGCTATGTTGCCATACCTATATTTTAAGATATATGAGAGGCTCATCGCATACGCGGTGAGCTTCTTTTTTTTAGAATGTTTGAACAACAAAAATACAAAAGATATATGAAGAAATCGTTTTTAGTAGATGAGAAAGGCTTTTACGGGGATTTCGGTGGTTCATACGTGCCGGAAATCCTGTATGCCACAGTAGAGAAACTGAGGGAGCAGTATCTGCCCATACTCGAATCCAAGGAGTTTCAGGACGAATATATGTCACTGCTGCGCGACTATGTAGGACGTCCCTCTCCTTTGTATTACGCACGCCGAATGAGCGAGCGCTACGGTTGCCAACTCTATCTGAAACGCGAGGATCTCAACCACACAGGTGCACACAAAATCAACAACACCATAGGTCAGATTCTGCTGGCTAAGAAGATGGGGAAAAAACGTATCATCGCCGAGACAGGGGCAGGACAGCATGGTGTGGCTACGGCTACGGTGTGCGCACTGATGGACATGCCTTGCGTGGTGTATCAGGGTGCGCTCGACGTGGAGAGACAGCACACAAATGTTGAGAGGATGAAGATGTTGGGAGCGGAGGTGAGACCTGTGAAAACAGGAAACTGGACTCTGAAGGACGCCACCAACGAGGCAATCCGCGACTGGTGTTGCCATCCATCCGACACTTTCTATATCATAGGTTCTACCGTAGGTCCTCATCCCTACCCCGACCTCGTGGCGCGACTACAAAGTATCATCTCAAAAGAAATAAAGGAGCAGTTACAGGAGAAAATCGGTCGCGACTATCCCGACTATCTCATGGCTTGCGTGGGAGGCGGTTCGAATGCCGCTGGAACAATCTATCATTATATCGACGACGAGAGGGTGAAACTTGTTCTTGCCGAAGCTGGTGGACAAGGCGCTGAGACCGGTCATACCGCAGCCACTATTCATGCTGGCCGACTGGGTATCCTGCACGGAGCGAGAACGCTGGTGATGCAAACTCCCGACGGACAGATTATCGAGGCAGAGAGTATATCGGCCGGACTCGACTACCCTGGCATCGGACCTATGCATGCCAATCTCGCGTCGCAACATCGTGCCACGGTGTATTCAATCAACGACGACGAGGCTGTTAAGTCTGCCTATGAACTCACTCGCACAGAGGGTATCATCCCCGCACTCGAGAGTGCGCATGCCTTGGGTGTTCTACCCAAGATGAAGTTCAAGCCCGAGGATGTGGTGGTGCTAACCGTGAGCGGACGTGGCGACAAGGATGTGGAAACTTATTTGGCTAACAAACAAATGGCTGGAGAGTATGGCAATTTCTGATTGCATCAGAAATTGCAATTAAAAAATTAAAGAATTAAAATATTAAAGTTCGTTATACATTAATATAATATGGACAAGGTATTCTCATATTCTACGGCGAGCCGCACACTGCTTGCCGACTTATATACCCCGGTGGGGATATACATGAGACTCAGGGACATATATCCGCAGAGCGCACTGATGGAGAGTTCTGACTATCATGACTCCAACAACAGTCACTCATTTATTGGCATCAACCCTATCGCATCGGTGGCTATAAGTCATGGTGAGGCTATATGCACATTCCCCGACGGGGAGGTGACTCGACACGAGGTCAACCGCGACTATCGCTCGGACAAGGCCATCAACTCGTTTATTCAGAGATTCAAGGTGGAGGGCGAATATGCAGCATACTGCGGACTCTATGGTTATACGGCATTCAATGCCGTGAGATATTTCGAGGACATCCCCGTGAAGGACACCACGATGGAGAAGAACGATGCCGCCGACATGATGTACATCCTATATAGAGACCTCATCGTGTTCGACCACTTCAATAACAAACTGACTATCATCACTCTCGGCGACGAAAACGCCCTCGACGATATCTATCGACAGATGAACAAGGCCAATGTGCATGCCTACGATTTCCATCCCGTGGGCGAGACAACATCGCCTCTTACCGACGAGGAGCATAAGGCTAATATCCGCAAGGGTATCAAGCATTGTCTAAGGGGCGATGTCTTCCAGATTGTCATCGCACGCAGGTTTATACAGAAATATGAGGGCGACGACTTCAAACTCTATCGTGCACTACGCTCTATCAATCCATCGCCTTATCTGTTCTATTTCGACTTCGGAGGATTCCGCATCTTCGGTTCGTCACCCGAGACACATTGCCGCATCGAGGGACGCAAGGCATACATCGACCCTATCGCCGGAACAACCAAGCGCACCGGCGATGCAGAGGCTGACCGCAAGGCTGCGGAGTATCTGCGCAACGACGCCAAGGAGAATGCTGAACATGTAATGCTTGTGGATCTTGCACGCAATGACCTAAGTCGCAACTGCCATGACGTGAGAGTCGATTTTTACAAAGACCTGCAATACTACTCCCACGTGGTGCATCTGGTATCTCGCGTGAGCGGTACGCTCGACGAGGGAGCCGACCCTATCAAGGCGTTCATCGACACCTTCCCCGCCGGCACTCTCTCGGGTGCTCCTAAGGTGAGGGCTATGCAACTCATCAGTGAGATTGAGCCTCACAACCGTGGAGCATACGGAGGCTGCATCGGATTCATCGGTCTCGACGGGTCACTCAACCAAGCCATAACTATCCGCACATTCGTTTCGCGCAACGGCGAACTGTGGTTTCAGGCGGGAGGCGGTATCGTGGCTAAGAGCGACGAGGAATACGAACTCCAGGAGGTTAACAACAAACTCGGTGCTTTGCGCCGTGCAATATTAATGGCTGAAGAAATGTAGTGTTATGAAGATAGTTATCATTGACAATTACGACTCGTTTACTTATAATCTGAGTCATCTGATTAAAGAAATTGGTGCCGAAGTAACGGTGATACGCAACGACCAGTTTACACTCAACCAACTGGAACCGTTTGACAAAATCGTTCTTAGTCCAGGTCCTGGCATTCCGTCGGAAGCAGGATTACTGCTTGATGTCATCAAGACATACAAGGGACGCAAACCTATCCTCGGTGTATGCCTTGGCCATCAGGCAATTGGCGAGGTTTTTGGCGGCACTCTCGAAAACCTGAGCGATGTGTTCCATGGTGTGGCTACCGAGGGCACGCAGTTCTCCAACGACTATATCTTCGACTCGCTGCCCAAGCGCATCACCATGGGCAGATACCACTCATGGGTGGTGAGCCGCGAGAATTTCCCTACATGCCTTGAGGTGACTGCCGTGAGCGACGAGGGACAGATTATGGCATTAAAGCATAAAAATTATGACATCCATGGCATACAGTTTCATCCCGAATCTGTACTCACCCCCGAGGGCAAGACTATCGTCAAGAATTTCATTGAACGCCAATGAACTTTAATCTTTTAATTTTTTAATCTTTTAATTTCAAAATATAATTTTGACCTTATGCAAACAATGAAAGATATCCTCAACAGAATGTTGAATCATGAGGAACTGACAAGAGAAGAGACTAAGAATATTCTCATAGGAATAACAAAAAGTGAATTCCCAAATGAACAGATCACCGCTCTGCTCACAGCATTGCAGATGAGGGGTATTACAGTGGACGAACTGCTCGGATTCCGCGACGGTATTCTTGAGACGGGAGTGCCTGTGCCTCTCGACTGCGACAGATATATCGACGTGGTGGGCACCGGCGGCGACCGCAAGAACACATTCAATATATCCACCACCTCGTGCTTCGTTATCGCGGGTGCGGGATATAAGGTGGCAAAACACGGCAACTATGCAGCTACGAGCACAAGCGGCGCATCAAATGTCATCGCTAATCACGGAGTGACATTCACGGATGACATCGACCGCCTCAACCGTTGTATCAACGAATGTGGCATTGTATATCTGCATGCCCAACTATTCGCCAAGGCAATGAAATTCGTGGGTCCCATCCGCAAGGCATTGCAGTTCCCCACTTGCTTCAACCTGCTCGGTCCTATTGTCAATCCTTCAAAACCGCAGTGCCAATTGCTCGGTGTGGCAAATCTCGACCAGATGCGTCTTTATAATAATGTATATCAGAAAATCGGTATCGACTATGGTATCGTCAACAGCATCGACGGATACGACGAGATTTCTCTCACTGGCGACTTCAAGGTGACTACCAACAACTATGAGCGTATCTTCAAACCATCCGACTTGGGATTCGGTATCACTCGCCCCGAAGAACTTCGTGCCGGTGCCGACGAGAAGGAGGCAAAGGAGATTTTCGATAACGTGCTTGCCAACACTGCCCTACCCGCACAGAAAAACGTGGTGCTCGCTAATGCAGCATTCGGAATCCAGGTACTGGAAAAGGGTAAGAAGGACATTGAGGAATGTGTGGAGATTGCGCGCGAGTCGATCGACAGCGGCAAGGCTCTCGCCACATTCAAGAAGTTTGTGGAACTCAATTCCTAATTCCTCATCCCTAATTCCTAATTAGAAAAACATGGATATATTAGAAGAAATAGTAGCCCACAAGCGCATTGAGGTTGAACGATTCAAGGAGATGTTGTCCGAACGCGAGATTCACTCACGCGTGGAGGCTCTTATGTCATCACCCGAAGGTCACGACGTCCCCTCGATGAGCAAGACCATCAAGGAATCTCCCACTGGCATTATTGCTGAGTTCAAGCGCAAGTCGCCTTCTAAGGGATGGATTAAGGAGGAAGGCAAGCCAGATGGCATTCCCTTGAGCTATCAGCAGAATGGAGCATCTGCCATCAGTATCCTCACTGACGAGAAATACTTCGGAGGCAAGGATGAGTTTATCGTCGAGGCGAGAAAGTCGGGAGTCACTATCCCTGTGCTCTACAAGAACTTCGTCATCGACGAATACCAACTTTTCCAAGCTCGCCTTTGCGGAGCATCGGCGGCATTGCTGATAGCAGCTGAACTGACAAAAGCGGAATGTCGCACTCTGTTGCGCACTGCCCACGACCTGCAGTTAGAGGTGCTGCTCGAAATGCATAGCGAAGAGGAACTGGAATATGCCGAATTAGAACCTGACCTGTGTGGTATCAACAACCGCAACCTCGGCACTTTCATCACATCGGTTGACAATTCCTTCCGCCTTGCCTCCCTCCTGCCCAAAGAGGCAATTAAGGTAAGCGAGAGCGGTATATCCAATCCAGCCACAATCCGTCAGCTCCAAGCTGCCGGATTCCATGGCTTCCTCATAGGTGAGTGCTTCATGAAAGAAGAGAATCCTGGTTCAGCCCTCTCACATTTCATAAAAGAAATTATATGATAATAAAAATCTGCGGCATGCGCGAGCCCGACAACATACGCGCCATTTCACAAACAGGAGTGACATGGATGGGCATGATATTCTGGCCGAAGTCATCACGTTATGTCTCAGATTTATCGGTTGCTGACGCCATCCCCGAGGGAATAACCCGCGTAGGGGTATTTGTCAATCAGTCGCAAGACGAGATTGCCGATATTGCAAAAAAATGCAACCTCGACATCATTCAGCTACACGGCAGTGAATCGGCGACGTATATCAAGGATTTGCGCACTATGCTGCCTGAGAATTGCAAGGTGATGAAGGCTATCAGCGTGGAGGATGCTGAAGACATCGGCAAGGCTGCCGATTATGAATCTGCCACATCCTCCCCAATAGCCGACATACTTCTTTTCGATACAAAATGCAAGACAGTTGGAGGCAGTGGCAAGCAATTTGACTGGTCGGTGCTTGACGGCTACAACGGCTCTCTCCCCTTCCTCCTCAGTGGAGGTATCGGTCCCGATGATACAGGAAAGCTCGCATCCTACCAGCATCCAAAGATGATAGGTATCGACATCAACTCACGCTTCGAGACTGCCCCAGGCATAAAAGCCCCTGCCCCCATCGCCGCCTTCGTCAAAGAAGTATCCCCTTACATCCCCCTACAAAACCCTACAAAAAAAAAATTAAATAGTCATGAATAAAATCAATTCTCTCTTCGCCAATAAAGGCGACAAAAAACTCTTATCGCTCTACTTCTGTTCGGGTTGCCCCAAACTCGACTGCACTGGCGATGTTATCAAAACAATGGAACGTCGAGGCATCGACTTCATTGAAGTGGGAATACCATTTAGCGACCCAATGGCCGACGGACCTGTCATCCAGGATGCTGCCACAACGGCACTGCGCAACGGGCAAACTCTAAAAAACCTCTTTGCACAACTCGCCGCCATCAAGGAAGAGGTGAGCATTCCGCTTATTCTCATGGGCTATCTTAATCCCATAATGAACTATGGTTATGATGCCTTCTTCGCCGAGTGTGTGGCTTCTGGTGTGTCGGGAGTCATTATCCCCGACCTTCCCTTCAAGGATTATCTCGACGAGATTAAACCCATGGCTGATAAGTATGACATTCGTGTCATCATGCTCATCACTCCCGAGACAAGCGAGGAGCGCATCCGCTTCATCGACGAGCATACCGACGGATTCATCTATATGGTGTCGTCGGCAGCCACCACTGGAGCACAAAAAAGTTTCGACGAGACAAAGCAGGAGTACTTCCGTCGTATCAATGCGATGAACCTACGCAACCCACGCATGATTGGCTTTGGTATCAGCAATAAGCAAACACTCGAAAGTGCTCAGGCAAATGCTGACGGAGCCATAATCGGATCAAAATTTGTTACCCTGCTCAAGGAGGCTGACGGAGATGCCGACAAGGCTCTCGACCGTCTCTTTGCCGCCCTCGCAGAATAGCGTCATATAGTGAACACAGAGTCACAAAGACACAGAGCACTTATTTTTTTCTCTGTATCTATGTGTCTCTGTGTCCTTTTTAATAAAAAATAATAGGCTTTTCTTTGCAGTTTGGAAAAAAAGTCGTATCTTTGCCCCGAGAAACTTAAATCTTTAATAAAACAAATTAAAAAAGTATGAAGTATATCAAGTTATTGCTTGCTCTTCTGCTATTGCCCGCCGTGGCTCTTGCCAATGGTTGGGACACCCAATACAAGCAGATAGAACAGAGCATTCGCCAACCTCAGTTTGGCGACAAAGTGTTCAACATCACTAAGTATGGCGCAAGCACCAAGGCTACTGCTGCCGCCAACCAAAAGGCTATCAACAAAGCTATTGATGCCTGTTCGAAGGCTGGAGGCGGACGTGTGGTAGTGCCAGAAGGCACATTCAATACTGGTGCCATCACACTCAAGAGCAAGGTCAACCTCCACGTTGAGAAGGGCGGCGTGCTGCAATTTGTGTTCCAACCCGAACTCTATCCTATCGTCCCTACTCGTTGGGAAGGTCTTGACTGCTACAACTTGCAGCCTTGCATCTATGCCTACAAGCAGAAAGATGTTGCCATCACTGGCGAGGGAACTATCGATGGCGGCGGCGAGAATACCACTTGGTGGAAATGGTGTGGCAAGGACACATATGGTTGGAAACCGGGAGAAATCGGTCAGAATATGGGTTCGCGTGCACGCCTGCTGAAGTATGCAGAGGATGGCGTAGATATGAAAGAGCGCCGATTCACTGCCAAGGATGGTCTGCGCCCTCAGCTCATCAATATCTACGAATGTGACGGAGTGCTCATCGAGAATGTAACCCTCTTGCGTTCTCCTTTCTGGGTTATCCATCCCTTGCTCTGCAAAAACGTCATTGTGCGTGGCGTACATATCAACAACGACGGTCCTAACGGCGACGGTTGCGACCCCGAGTCATGCAACGGAGTGCTCATCGAGAACTGCTTCTTCAACACTGGCGACGACTGTATCGCAGTGAAGAGCGGACGAAACAACGACGGTCGCCTTTGGAACAAACCGAGCGAGAATATCATCATTCGCAACTGCGAGATGCAGAATGGCCATGGTGGTGTGGTTATCGGTAGTGAGATTACCGGTGGATGCCGCAATCTCTTTGCTGAGAACTGCAAGATGGATAGTCCCGACCTCGACCGTGTTATCCGTATCAAGACCAACACCTGCCGCGGTGGCATCATTGAGAATATCTATGCCCGCAACATCGAGGTGGGACAATGCGGAGAATCGGTTCTCAAAATTAATCTTGACTACGAACCCAAGGAAATCTGCTGCCGTGGTTTCGCTCCTACCGTGCGCAATGTCAACATCGAGAATATCACTTGCAACAAAAGCAAGTATGGCGTACTCATCGTTGCCCTCGACAGTATCACTAATGTATATGACATCAACGTGAAGAATTGCCACTTCAACGGTGTGGAAAAGGGCAACAAGATTACGGGCAAGACTCGCGACGTGAAATACGAGGACCTCTTTATCAACGGCTCGCTCTGCCTGCAGAAAAGACCTTATAAGAACTACAGCGAGTGGTTGACATACTCTGAGATGAAGCGCGTGCCACAGTCGTATATGCTCGACTTTGCCAAGGCACCTCGTTGGAGCTATGTTATGGGGATCGAACTCGAAGCTATGCTCGACACGTATCTTCGCTACGGAGGCGATGACATCCGCAAATACTGTCAACTATATACAGACACGATGATCAACGATAAGGGTGAGATTCGTACGTATAAGTTGGAAGACTATAATCTTGATCAAATTCGTACGGGCCATTTTGTGGCCCGTATGTATGAGAAATACCCTGAGGCAAAGAACCTCAAGGCCATGCAAACACTTATGAAGCAACTCGACAAGCAACCTCGCACCCAGGAGGGGGTATATTGGCACAAAGCTATATATGCCTATCAGGTGTGGCTCGACGGCATTTTCATGGGACTGCCCTACCGTTGTCTCACTGCCCGCAATCTGCTGAGCCCTAAGAAGGCTAAGAAAATCTACGACGATGCTGTTGATCAGATCAGTAAGACTTATGAGCGCACCCTCGACCCTAAGACAGGACTCAACCGCCACGCCTGGGACGAGACTCACGAGATGTTCTGGGCGGACAAGGAAACTGGTCTATCGCAACACTGCTGGGGAAGAGCACAGGGTTGGTACACAATGGCTCTAATCGAACTGCTCGACGCCATGCCCGAGGACTATGAACGCCGTGGTGAAGTGATTGAACTCCTGCGCAAGGACCTCGATGCTGTCATCAAATGGCAGGACAAGAAAACGGGATTGTGGTATCAAGTGATGGATGCACCAGAGCGCAAGGGAAACTATCTTGAATCAACTTGCTCTTCGATGTTTGCCTATGTATTGATGAAGGCTACCAACAAGGGGTATCTCGGTGACAAGTATTTCTTGGCTGGCAAAAAGGCTTATCAGGGAATCTTGAAGAACTTCATCCGCGTGAATGCCGACAAGACTATCTCACTCACCAACTGCTGTGCAGTGGCTGGCCTTGGGCCGGGTATGAGCGAAGCTGTAAAGAAGGCTGCACCTAACATCAAGGAAAACAAACGCCGCGACGGCTCATACGACTACTATCTCAGCGAACCGGTGCGCGACAATGACGCCAAAGGAGTTGGTCCGTTCATCTGGGCTTCTCTTGAATACGAAAAGAAATAAATACCATTATAGCTTATGAAACTTTTAGCAACGGTTTTTGCATTTGCATTAACATTACCAATACAGGCGCAGGAGGCCCCGGCTTTCCCCGGTGCAGAAGGTCATGGCCGATATGTCACAGGTGGACGTGGCGGCAAAGTAATCCATGTCACCAACCTCAATGACTCTGGCACAGGCTCACTGCGTTGGGCCCTGTCGCAGTCGGGCACAAAGACCATCGTCTTCGACGTTAGTGGCTATATCGACTTGAAGTCGCAACTCAATGTCTCATCCAACACCACTATTGCAGGACAGACAGCTCCAGGCGACGGCATCACACTTCGCTACTACACTCTCTATTTCGGCAAGTGCGACAATGTCATTGTCCGCTTCATCCGTTGTCGTCGTTCACAAGTGAAGGATGTCAACGACGGAGCCGATGCCACATGGGGACGTCAGCGTAAAAACATCATCATCGACCACTGCTCATTCTCATGGAGCATCGACGAGGTGGCTTCGTTCTATGACAACCGTAACTTCACAATGCAGTGGTGCAACATTACAGAGGCTCTCGCCAATCCTGGTCATTCTAAGGGTGAACATAGCTATGGCGGCATTTGGGGGGGCAAGGATGCTTCGTTCCACCACAATTTCCTCGCCCACATGCAAAACCGTGCTCCACGATTTAATGGTGCGAGATATGAATGGGATGGCTATGACAAGGACAAATACAAAAACACCATTGATGCTGAGCGAGTGGATTTCCGCAACTGTGTGATGTACAACTGGGGTAGCGGCAATGGTTGCTATGGCGGTCCTGGAGGTGGGTATATCAATATGGTAAACAACTACTATAAGGCTGGTCCTGGAACATCCAACAAGACACGAGTGACAGAAGTGTCTGTGGGAGCAAAAGGCAACTCCACCCCATCCAACCTCTATGGTTATTGCTCAAGATATTACATCTCAGGCAACTATGTGACAGCCGCCTCGAATCCCGAAAACTACGACTGGCAGGGCGTGAAATATGATTCCGGACTTTTCACCATCGATGGCGAGAAATATATGGCAGACAAGAACCATCTCTATGGTGATGACAAGGAATACAAGCAGAACACCAGTGGTGTGGATTGCATAAAGGTGAAGCTCGACGAACCGATAGATGCTGGCGAGGTGACAACCCACAAGGCTCAGACTGCATTCGAGAAAGTGTTGAAATATTGCGGTGCATCATTTGTTCGCGACGCATGTGACGAAAGATATGCTGAGGAAGCAGAAAACGGTACAACAACATTCAAGGGGGCTATCGTGAAGCGTGCCGGAATCCTGGATGTCATCAATGACCCAGAGGGAACCGAAGACCCGAATACAGCCTCCTACCCCACTCTTCGCGAGGAACAGCGTCCTGCTGATTTCGATTCTGACGGCGACGGAATACCCGACGAATGGGAAATTGCCAACGGACTGAATCCCTCTAACGACAGCGATGGTAATGCCTATACTATCGACACTAAGGGATATTACACCAACATTGAGGTATATCTCAACAGTATCGTAGAGGATATCATGAAGGGCGGCAATGCTGATGCAGAAGATGCCGTAGATGAGTATTACCCCACATACAAATCAACAAGCGGGATAAAAGGGATAAATTCTTCCTCCGAAGCTATCAAAACCACATATACTACAATATCCGGACAGAATATCAATAACGCCGGACATGGTGTATATATTATGGTGAAACACTTTGCCGATGGTACCAAGCAAGCTATCAAGTGTGTGAAGTAACAAACAATCTTAGAGCGTTCTCCAAACGCTCTGAGAACATAAAAGAAACGGCCTAAGAGCGTATTCAAAACACTCTCAGGCCGTTTTTCATATTATCCGCAGTAGGGACTTTACTTTATGTAAGTCCGTTACTCTTCTGTAGTCTTCTTGGCTGCTGATTTCTTTGCAGTTGCCTTAGTAGCAGCAGGCTTCTTGGCAGCAGGCTTCTTGGCAGCAGGCTTCTTGGCTACGGCAGGCTTTGCTGCATTTGCTTTCTTCTCGGCAGCTTCCATCTTCTCAATCTTGGTCTTCAGACGGGTGATCTCCTTGTCCTTAACTTCGATTTCCTCTCCCTGGTTGCGGATAGTGGTGAGAAGACCATTCAGCTGGTCGTTATCGATTTCCTCAGGATAGAGACTGTTCACCCTGTTGATGAAGTCGCCAAGAATATTCATATAGTTGGTGAAAGCATCGAATGCACCACTATAGATACCACGGTCAAGACCTACGCTTGTTGCCTTTGTTGTCATGAAGCGGAAGTTGTTACTTGCCTGCAGATAATCCCAATCCTGGTTGATACGCGGATCCTGTGCAATACGGATACGGTCGGCCACACTATATAGCTTGTTGAATGCCTCACGCTGCATTGCATTACCGAGCCATGTAGAAACGTCGCGCTCCTCATCCACCCATGACAGTGTGTCGGGCACGTCGAGCTGACCAACACTCTTTGCCTTCATGCAAATCTCTGAAGGTGTCGAGAAGATGAGGCCCTTGTCCTTGGCACATGCTGGCAGAGCCTTGAGGAACTCGAGAATATTGGATGACAACGGCTGGGCGATGCCAAGAGCGGACAGCTCCATGAAGATATTGATAAACTGCTCCTCTTCGGGCAGAGCCGCAATGCGATTGATGTAGTTGTCGGCGAAGAGGGGATAACCTTCCCAATCGCTATTGTTGAAGCGCAATGAGATGTCATCGCTGAGTTCAACGTCACGCAGCAAAAGCTTGAGGTTGGGAGCGATTGGGCAGTGATAGATGTAGTGAGGCGACTTCCATCCGAGCACATGCTTGGCACCCTCGGTCAGCATACCCTTGAATCCCATGGCAGCCACCTGTCCGCCGATGTCATCGCTATAGATGAGTGACGAGTTGCGAAGGATAGTGGGACGCTTGCCAAAGTAGTCCTTCATCTTGTCGCACTGCTTCTTAACGTCGGCAGCAAACGACTCCTCATTTGCCAATGAAGAAAGTCCATGACTATAAGGCTCTGCGAGGAACTCAGCACAACCTGTCTCATTGATTTCCTGCAACTTGGCAATAACCTGCGGAGCATGCATTTCCAACTGCTCCATACCTACTCCTGAGATTGAGAAAGCAACCTTGAAGTAGCCGTTGCCCTGCTTAATCATGTCAAGCAGTGTCTCGAGTGCCGGCATATACGAACGCTCGGCAATGTCGGTGATACTGCGCTCATTCTCATAGTCATCATAATAGTAGTGGTCGATGCCTATGTCGAAGAAACGGTATCTCTTGAGATGAATAATCTGGTGTATCTCAAAATATAAGCATATTGTTTTCATAATATATACTTCTTTAATAATCCTTTAAATTCTTTATTATATAAATATTTTAATTATTCAGACTACTGCCAACCCAATGTTCTCAGGTAGAGTGTGCGAATCCATGCACCAACCTTCTCCCATGTAATCTGGTCAACCTCCTTCTTACCTTCCTCCTTGAGATACTGGAAGAGAGAATCGTTGGCACAGATTGAGTAGATAGCGTCGGCAAGAGCATGGATATCCCAATAGTCAACCTTGATACAGTTGGTGAGAATCTCGGCACAACCACTCTGCTTGGAGATAATCGAAGGTGTTCCGCACTGCATTGCCTCAAGAGGCGAGATACCGAATGGTTCGCTCACCGAAGGCATTACATATACATCAGAATCCTTCAGACACTCATACACCTGCTTTCCGCGCATGAATCCGGGGAAGTGGAAACGGTCGGCAATGCCTCGCTCAGCGGCAAGGTAAATCATTGCGTCCATCATATCTCCCGAACCTGCCATACAGAAACGCACATTGCGAGTGCGGTGGAGCACCATATTGGCAGCCTCGACAAAGTACTCAGGTCCCTTCTGCATAGTGATACGTCCGAGGAAAGTCACAACCTTGTCGCGACCTGTGTGGTCAGGGCGAGGTATCTCGTCATACTCCTTCTTCAGGGGATAAACGGCATTGTGCACTGTGAAGCACTTGCGCGGGTCCTGATGATACTGGTTGATAACCGTCTGACGTGTCAGCTCTGACACACACATGATGCAGTCAGCCCAGTCCATACCGTTCTTCTCTATAGAATAAACCGTAGGGTTAACCTTTCCGCGCGAGCGGTCAAAGTCTGTGGCATGCACGTGGATACACAATGGTTTTCCGCTCACCTGCTTGGCATGAATACCAGCGGGATAGGTAAGCCAGTCGTGGGCATGAATGATGTCAAACTCCTCGGTGCGTGCCACCTGTCCTGCAATAATCGAGTAGTTGTTGATCTCCTCGTGGAGGTTGGACGGATAACCGCCAGCAAACTCCATTGCTCCAAGGTCATTGACATGCATGTAGTTGAAATCAGCATAGATATGGTCGCGCAACTTGAAGTAGTAGTCGGGATCCATAACATTACCGATACGATTCTTTACATAGTCGTAGTCAACATCGCGCCAAGCGATAGGCACGGCATTCATGGCTACGATACGACAAGCAGACGTGTCCTCATCGCCAAAAGGACGAGGCAGACACAATACGGTCTCAACGTCGCCCTGGGCATATAGTCCCTGGCTGATACCATAGTTGGCAGTGGCAAGACCACCGAATACGTGAGGAGGATACTCCCATCCAAACATTAAAACTTTCATATCTCAGTCCTCCTTTCTTTATTTCTGGTAAACATTTTGCTGAGCCAGCATCTTGGAAGCACGCAGAATTTCTGCCACGTTCATGGCAAACGACATGGCACCGCGTCCGTGGAACGGTGGGTTGCCATCGAAGAGCTCTGAAATAGAACCGAGTGCGTGATATGACATCTCATCCTCGAAGCCCACGAGTTGACGCTCGATGAAGCTCAGACGGGTGTGCTTATACAACTTGATACATGCCTCGAAATAGAATCCCTCAAGCCAAGGCCAAGCCGTTCCCTGATGATAGGCATAGTCGCGTTGTGTCTGCTGACCAACATACATAGGATTATATCCTCCACTCTTCGGAGACAGCGAGCGCAATCCCTTGGGAGTCAACAATTCGCGTGTACAGATGTCGAGCACGCCTCTCTTCTGTTCTTTGCTGAGCGGAGAATAATCGAACGCCACAGTGAACAGCATGTTAGGACGCACGCTCCAGTCAACCATGTTGCCATCTACATAATCATAGAGATAACCATACTCGTTGAGGAACGTGTTCACGAACGACTCACCAGCCACGTCGGCCAAGTCGTTGAGTTCGGCAGCCTCATCGGCACGTCCGTTATCGGTGGCAATAGACGCGCAGAACTTCAGCGCATTATACCATAGGGCATTAAACTCTACGATATATCCTGAGCGCGGAACCACCGGACGGCCGTTTGCAGTGGAGTTCATCCATGTAACAGCCTTGTCGCGACCATCGGCATAAAGCAATCCGTTGTCGTCAAGACGGAGGTTAGGATGACTGCCATCTATAATATAATGTATAATGTCCTCAAGAAGCTTGCCGTACATCTGCGAACACTTGTCCCTGCCCGCCGACTTGGCATACTGCTGTATTGCCCATATTGCCCAAAGGGGCACGTCGGGCTGCTCCATCTCGTAGATCTTCGCTGTGAGGGGCTTTCCTTCCATAAACTCCCTAAGTCCCTTCTCGGCAGTCTTCATCACCAATTCGAAATAGTCCTGCTCGTCGATGGCGAGTGTAAGACCAGGCAAGGCGATGAACGTGTCGCGTGCGCGGCACTTGAACCATGGATAACCTGCAAGAAGATAACGGTCGTCATTCTTCTCGCGTTTATGGAACTGATGGGCGGCATTCACCAGACAATGGAAGAAGTTATCACGAGGCGAGCGAGCCTCAACCTCCTTCTCAAACAAAGAACGAAGAGTAGTTGTCTTTATCTGCGAAGTTGATGCCGAGAATACGATGCTCTCTCCCTTCTTGATGTCCATCTCGAAATAGCCTGGCACATAAAGGTCCTCATTTGAGGCATAACCACGCTCTTGCTCCTTGGGATATTCCACTCCACGATACCAGTCGGGCTGGAACACAAACTGGTTTTTCTTGCTGAACTGCATGTAGAGGAAAGGATATCCGGCGTACATCTTGGTACGAATACCATTGTCAACCTCTTCGTAGGCACGACTCGCCGTTGAGTTCTCGTGAGTAAACTGGCGAACGCTCCTGAATGCCAAGAACGGACGGAAACGGAGAGTTGTGGCAGAATGGGCATCGACGAGGGTATAACGAATCAGAATGCGGTCCTCGTAGTGCTGGAATACCACTTCTTTCTTTAATATAACTCCACCTACGCGATATACTGTTGTAGGCACTTTGTCACAATCAAACTCTCGGATATATTTGTGACCTTTGGGGCTGTAATTATTGCCTTGATACTTGTGGAGACCGAGATTAAACTCCGCCCCATGTTGGATAACAGTTGGGTCGAGCGACGACAGAAGAACATGGTTCTCATCGTCAAGTTCGGGAACAGGCACAACCAACAGACCATGATACTTGCGAGTATTACAGTCAACGATGGTCGAACAGGAGTAAGCACCCGAACGATTCGTCCTAAGCAGTTCCTTGTGGAGGCTTTCCTCAAGGTTTGTCATTACAGCCTTTTCAAATCTTAAATAACTCATAGATTCCTGCTATTTGGTACAATTAGTTAGTTTCACGTTCAAAAGTACTCATTTTTATTCATCTGACCAAACAAATATGAGTTTTTTTTCATATTATACCTTTTTTTTAATGTTTTTGACATAGTTTTTGCTATATTTCTTTTGTTTTCGGAGGATTTTTTGTACTTTTGCATGCAGAAAAGATAATTATCAAGATAACAATGAAGGAACACCAAAGATATAACAAACTTCATGTTGCCAAGTCTATGACGGGCATTTGGGAGGCGATGACGGACGAACAGAAAAAGTTCCTTGTAGATAATATACTGATTCGTGAATACGGAAAAAACGAAGCCATCTATAGGGAAGACGAAGAACCGCAGTACCTGCTTTACGTTCTCGACGGTAAGGTCAAGGTGTATAAGACGGGCATGGCTGGCAAACAACAAATTATTAGAATGATCAAGCCAAAGGAGATGTTTGGCTATCGTGCTGCATTTGCCAGCGAGAAATATATCACGGGAGCCACTGCTTTCGAGAATACCACGTTATGCCAGATTCCCGTAGATGTTATCAAGAAGATTATTGTAGCCAATTCGATGGTAGGAGTGTTTTTCCTGAGGCGACTCGCCACTATGCTCGGCGGTGCCGACGCTCTCACTGTCACCTTGACCCAAAAGCATATCCGTGCTCGACTTGCCGAAGCAATTATCACAATCAAGGAAAAGTTTGGAGTGGAAGACGACGGCAAGACTCTTAATCTGGCCACAAGCCGTGAGGATATCGCCAACATATCATGCATGACCACCAGCAATGCCATCCGCACCCTCTCGGCCCTTGCACAGGAGGGAGTGATTAGTCTTGATGGACGATCGATAAAAATTGAAGACGAGGCGAAGCTACAGAGAATCTCTGATTTGGGATGATAAAGAATTAAGAATTAAAAATTAAGAATTATGGAATCAGGAAGTTTACCACCTCCTGCTCCACCGTTATCGCAAATGCCCCCTTGGCACTGCCGAGCATCCTGCCGTCGATACCAATCATGGCATGGGCGGCACTCTCAAATTCCACCTTACTTGTGCGATAAGGCATCACATTCTTGTGATTAAGGAATCGGCCTGTAAACAAGAGCCACAACCCGTGGAACAACTGGGTAATCTCGGGATGACTCACCACAGTAACATCCACCAGACCGTTATATGGCACGGCATTGGGCGTCTGTCCATATCCAGGTCCGCTCCCGATACATACGTTCATGAGTTTGCGCTCTATTTTGTCGGAATTGATTTTCACACTCATCTTATACTCCATCCTATGGAATAGCATAAGCAAGGCAGATACAACAAACGACAAAGTGCGCGAACCGAGAAGACTGCGCGTCTGACGCCTCAGGTTCATTATGTCGGCTATGAGTCCCACATTCACGCAGTTGAGGAAATACCGGTGGCAGTTTTCCCCACGTTTGTTCACATATCTGATACATCCCAGGTCAACAGTGCGCACGCGATGGCCTACTATGGCATCTACCGAAGCCTCTATGTCACCATCACGCAATCCCCAGAACTTGGCAAAATCGTTAAGCACGCCATTAGGGATAACACCTATTGATATGCTTTCGCGCTCCTCGCGGTTGATATGCATAAGACAATTCACGGCATCGTTGAGCGCAGAGTCTCCCCCGACGATGACAATCGTCTTGTATCCATTGTTGACGAGCATACGCACAAGGCGCTCCACACTTTCCGTCGATTCGCTCTGCACGAGGTCATATTCCACACCTCGTTCTTGGAGAACAGTCTCCAACTTTTCGCGATGCTTGCGCATTCTGCCACCGAATGTCTGTCGGGGACAATACAACACTCCCCATCTTGATGTATCTACTGCCATATTTTCTTTATCTCGTTAATCTTATCTTTCATAGGCAACGACGAGTCAATCCAGTGGATTGCCACACCACGCCTTTCCATTCCCCTAAACCATGTCATCTGTCGCTTGGCAAACTGATGTATGGCGATTTCGAGCAAGCGGAATGTCTCCTCAAAGTCACGCTGCCCTATCACATACTCCGTGACGTATTTATATTCAAGTCCGTAGTAAATCAAATCCTCGGGTGCCACACCGCTGTCAATAATACGCCTTATCTCGTCGGCCATGCCTTCGTCAAATCTGGCTTTCAGCCTGCGTGTTATTCTCTCGCGCCTCTGCTCCACGTCGATTTGCAATCCTATCACGAGCGAATCCACTGGTTGTATGTCCTCTGTTTCCTCGGGATGCTCGTCTTGATAGAGTTCAATCTCTATGGCACGGATAGCCCTCTTGGCCGTATCGACATCAGTGGTGTTATGCATTTTCTGCCCTTTCCGGCTCTTGATGCCATCCAGCATCTCGGTCAGTTCGGCAAGCGTCTTTCCCTCCAGGCTCTGCCTAAGCTGCTTGTTCTCAGGCACTGGGGCCATGCGATAACCTCTCAGCACCGCCTCAAGATAAAGCCCCGAGCCTCCACAAAGCACTGGAGTGACGCCTCTTCCCACAATATCGTCGTAGGCACGCATAAAGTCGCGCTGGTATTGATACACATTATATTTAGTGCCCGGCTCGACAATGTCTATGAGATGATAAGGCACACAGATGTCTCCCACCCTATAGTCGGCGAGATCCTTACCCGTACCGATGTCCATGCCGCGATACACCTGGCGCGAGTCGCCACTGATTATCTCGCCGTGGATGTCGGCAGCCAATGCAGCGGCAAGCGAAGTCTTTCCGCAAGCCGTGGGGCCCAATATCGTTATCATCTTCTTCATAGAGAAAAGAAAAAAGCTGCCCGACATGAAAGTGTCGGGCAGCCTAATAAATCGTTTGAGTTAATAGGATTAACCGTTAACC